>ULYR01020517.1_pt1 | contig 36685 bp, 33 predicted proteins | sample 1962341 | NCBI WGS metagenome assembly ULYR01 (sample SAMEA4835868, study PRJEB28245) | human gut metagenome | biome: gut microbiome; material: fecal sample | place: Denmark | collected 2008 | reverse complement strand
CAAGGTTAGGGTCGCGAGTTCGAGTCTCGTTTTCCGCTCCACAATGAGGGAATCAATGATGAATTGGTTTCCTCTTTTATTATGTCTTTTTTTATACCATTGTTTTGGGAGTGGAGTATAATATATATATTTGTGCATTGTTTATAATGTACAAAGAAGATGAAGACATTCGATATTTATTTCTCGGATAATAGTACAAGCGATAATAAGGGCTTTAATATAAAGACTGAAGAAAAGGCGATTCGTATGGCCGAGGATATGTTGGTCAAAAAGAACAGCTATGTAGAAGAATATGCAGGAGGCACTATTTCTGTTGTGTCGTCCGACGGAGAAACCGTTTGGAGCAAGCCGATTCCGAAATAATCTGAATAAATAAATTAATAAAAATAAAGAATATATGTTCTCTGGAATAGTAGAAGAATATGCAGAAGTGGTAAAGGTGGTAAAAGAGCAAGAAAACCTTCACCTTACATTGAAATGTTCGTTTGTAGACGAGTTGAAAATAGACCAAAGCGTTGCGCATAATGGCGTGTGTCTTACTGTGGTAAGCATACAGGATGGCACTTATACCGTGACGGCAATGAAAGAAACGATAGAGCGTTCTAATATCGGACTGCTGAAAGTGGGCGATAAGGTGAACGTGGAACGCAGTATGATGATGAACGGACGTTTGGACGGGCATATAGTGCAGGGACATGTAGACCAGACTGCTACTTGTATCAAGATAGCCGATGCTGAAGGTAGCTGGTACTTCACATTTAAGTATGATTTTAATCGTGACATGGCTCGCCGTGGATACTTTACGGTAGATAAGGGTTCGGTAACAGTAAACGGCGTAAGCCTTACGGTTTGCAACCCTACGGAAGATACTTTCCAGGTTGCCATTATCCCGTATACTTTCGAACATACAAATTTCCATACATTTAAAGTTGGCAGTATTGTCAATATAGAGTTCGACATCATAGGCAAGTACCTTAGCCGTATGATGCAGTTAACCAATGAATGAGAGGAACTTAATATAAAAATCTAATTTTAACCATGAAGAAATACGTATTTTTAGGCTTAGCCGGATGCGCATTGCTTTCTGCAAACGCACAGACATTTAAGGAATGGCAAGATGAAAGTGTCAATGAAGTAAACAGAGCTGCCATGCATACTCATTTCTTTGCATACGAGAATGCGGAGAAAGCTGGTAGCGACGTTAAGGAGAATTCAAAGAACTTTATGTCTATGAACGGTAGTTGGAAATTCTTTTGGGTAAAGAATGCCGATCAGCGTCCTACCGATTTTTGGAAAGTAGGATATAATGATAAAGGATGGGATGATATGAAGGTTCCCGCTGTATGGGAGCTGAATGGTTATGGCGATCCTATCTATGTGAACGTAGGATATCCTTGGCGTAATCAGTATACGAATAATCCTCCGCATGTACCTACAGAAAAGAATCATGTAGGTTCTTACAGACGCGAGTTCGTTATCCCTGCCGACTGGAACGGTAAAGACATTGTTGCTCACTTCGGCGCTGTAAGCTCTAATATGTATTTATGGGTGAATGGTAAATTCGTTGGATACAGCGAAGACAGTAAACTGGAGGCTGAGTTTGATCTTACTCCGTACGTAAAGCCGGGGCAGAAGAACTTGATAGCGTTTCAGGTATTCCGTTGGTGCGACGGATCGTATTTCGAAGATCAGGACTTCTTCAGATATACAGGTGTGGCACGCGACTGCTATCTGTATGCCCGAAATAAGAAAAGAATAGATGATATACGTGTTGTACCCGATTTGGATGCTGAATATAAATCGGGCTCTTTGGCTGTTAACCTTTCGTTGAAAGGAAATGCTGCCGTTTCATTGGAGTTGCTCGACGCTGCTAACAAGACTGTAGCTACTGCCGAAGTGAAAGGCGCAGGTAAACAGTCATCTGTTATCCGTGTAGACAATCCTAACAAGTGGACTGCCGAGACTCCTTATTTATATACCCTCAGAGCTACGCTGAAAGAAGGTGGTAAGGTTACAGAAGTAGTGCCTTTGAAAGTCGGTTTCCGTAAGATAGAACTGAAGAACTCTCAGTTGCTTGTTAACGGACAGCCGGTATTGTTCAAGGGTGCCGACAGACACGAGATGGACCCCGACGGTGGATATGTAGTATCGCGCGAACGTATGATTCAGGATATTCAGATTATGAAGAAATTCAATCTGAACGCTGTTCGTACTTGTCATTATCCCGATGATAGTTTCTGGTATGACTTGTGCGATAAGTATGGTATCTACGTAGTGGCAGAAGCCAACTTGGAATCTCACGGTATGGGATACGATGAAGCTACTTTGGCTAAGGTGCCTTCATTCAAGAAGACTCACTTGGAGCGTAACCAAAGAAACGTACAGCGTAATTATAACCACCCGAGTATCATCTTCTGGTCATTGGGTAACGAAGCCGGATATGGTTCTAACTTTGAGGCTGCTTATGACTGGGTTAAGAAAGAAGACCCAAGTCGTGCGGTACAGTATGAACGTAGCGGATATGAAGGTAAGACAGATATACATTGCCCGATGTACCTCAACTATAAGGACTGTATAAAATATTGCGAAGACGATTCTAAGACTAAGCCGTTAATTCAGTGCGAATATGCTCATGCTATGGGTAACTCTGAAGGCGGATTCAAGGAATATTGGGATTTGGTTCGTAAGTATCCTAAGTATCAGGGTGGATTTATTTGGGACTTTGTTGACCAGTCGTGCCGCTGGACAGGAAAGAACGGTAAGATGATTTATGCTTACGGTGGCGACTTCAACCGTTTCGATGCAAGCGATAATAACTTCTGCGATAACGGATTGATTAGCCCAGACCGTGTGCCTAATCCGCATATGTATGAAGTTGGGTATTTCTATCAGAATATATGGACTACAGCTGCCGACTTGAAAGCAGGCGAACTGAATGTGTATAATGAAAACTTCTTCCGCGATCTTTCTGCTTATGCTTTAGAATGGGAAGTTATGAAGAATGGAACGGTGGTACGTACCGGAAGAGTGGAAAACTTGAACGTGGCTCCACAGCAGACAGCTAAAATTAAGTTGGATTTGGGCAAGACTTGTGCTTGCAGCGAATGGCTTCTTAACGTAAGATATGTTCAGAAACAGCGCGAAGGCTTGATTCCTGCAGGACATATTGTTGCTAAAGACCAGTTGGTTCTTAATGCATATAAGGCACCGGCTATGACATTGCAGAATGTAACCGATATGAATATTCAGACTGCATTGCCTCGTATCGACGATGCAAATAGCCAGTGTGTGATGATTGAAGGCGAAAACTTCAATATACAGTTCGCTAAGGCTGACGGATTCATGGATAAATACATGGTGGATGGTCTTGATATGATTAAGGAAGGTGCTAAGCTGACTCCTAACTTCTGGCGTGCTCCAACCGATAATGACTTCGGTGCCGGATTGCAGCAGAAGTATGCCGTTTGGAAGAATCCTGAATTCAAACTTACATCGTTGAAGAGCGAAATGAAAGACGGCTTGGCTGTTGTTTCTGCTGAATATGAAATGCCTTCTGTTTTTGCAGGAACTAAGTTGCAGTTGACTTACGAAATCAATAACCGCGGTGCGGTAAAGGTTAACCAGAAGCTAGTTGCTGAAAAGGGTGCTAAGGTGTCTAACATCTTCCGTTTCGGTATGCAGATGGTAATGCCGAAATCGTTCGAGAATATTTCTTACTACGGACGTGGACCGGTTGAAAACTATATCGACCGTAAGTGGGCTACAGAACTGGGTGTGTATAACCAGACTGTTACCGATCAGTTCTACGCTTATATCCGTCCGCAGGAAAACGGAAACAAGACCGATATCCGTTGGTGGAAGCAATTGAATGAGGCAGGACGCGGACTTCAGTTTGTAGCGGAAGCTCCATTCTCTGCATCGGCATTGCATTACACTATCGAGTCGCTCGACTCTGGATGGGAGAAGAAGCAGGAACACTCTAACGAGGTAGAACCAGCCGACCTGACTAATTTCTTGATAGACAAGGTTCAGATGGGATTAGGATGCGTTGATAGCTGGGGCGCAATTCCAAGAGAAGAGTATATGTTGCCTTACGGTGATTATGAATTTACATTCATCATGCAGCCGATAAGCAACAGCATCGTTATAGAATAATAACTTCAGTATAGTCTGAAAACAAAAGAGGAGGTATGTAGAAATGCATATCTCCTCTTTTTTGTAAACTTAAAAATGTGATTTTTAATAAAGAATCTATTCCTTATTTTATTAAAGTTGTCTCATATCGACCGATACGCATGTTCATATCGACCGATGTGAACGCTCATATCGACCGTTACGCGCGCTCACATCGGTCGAAGTAAGACAACTTAGTCTTTTGTGTAGGTTACTTCTATGCCTATCGCATTGCCCTGAGCACCCATCGGCGGGTTCTGCTTGAACAGTTCTATTTTTATCTCCTCTAATGTAGGGAAGTCGTGAAACAATCTTTGAGCTATGCGGTAAGCCACGTGCTCCAAGAGTTTTGATGGCGTAGCCATTTCCGATTTCACCGCCTCGTGCACAGAAGCATAGTTGATGGTGCCGTCTAATTCATCGGTCTCGGCAGCGTGGGTGAAGTCTGTTTTCAGTCTTAGGTTCACAGTGTATTCTGCCCCCACAACCGCTTCTTGCGGCAACACACCGTGAAAGGCAAAATATTTCATTCCGTCTAAGCGGATATACATTTCGTTTGATTTCATGATGTAATGTTCCGTAATTAAAAACAAGCCACAAAGCATACGGACGATGTTTTATCCGTTTCTTTGTGGCTTGTGTGTTTACCTTATTTTGAAGAACTTTTATTCTTGTATAGCAGTTATTATCCGCAACGCGATGAACCGCAAGTCTTGCAGATGAGGCATCCTTCTTGATAAACCAAGGTTTCGTGGCCACAGTTTGGACACTTCACGCCTTTAGCTTCTGTTCCGTCTTGCACGTATTTTTTCAGGGCACGTTCTACACCGTTTTTCCAAGTGTTAATGCTTTCGCTGTCTAATTGCAGTGAACCTACCAACTTCACTACTTGGTCTATCGGCATCTGCCAACGAAGCACACCCGAAATAAGTTTAGCGTAGTTCCAGTATTCCTTGTTGAATCGTTCAGACAATCCTTCTACGGTCATCTTATAGCCTCGCTTGTTCTCGAACTGGAAGTCGTAACGCTTGTTGCCGTCTTCATCGTAGTTTTTGATGATGCGTCCGCTCGTTACCGATTTAGGCAGCAATATACCTTCTTCGTCATCTTGCAGTCCGGTGAATATTTCGTAAGGACGTCCGTCAAGCAATCCTACAAAGGCTACCCACTTTTCTTTATTGTTCTGGAAACGGACAACGTCGGCTTCCAATACCTTAGGACGAACTTCTACAACTTGGCGTTTCAGCAGTGCCAAAGCATTAAGCTCTTCTTTCTTGTCTTCCTTCTTCTTGGTAGAGATAAGAACGCCCGAGCGTGAGCCATCACGATATACGGTACATCCTTTACATCCCGATTTCCATGCTTCTACATACAGACGGTTCACCAACTCTTCGTCTACACTATTAGGCAAGTTGATGGTTACGCTGATAGAGTGGTCTACCCATTTCTGGATGCGGCCTTGCATTTTAACCTTCATTAGCCAGTCTACATCGTTCGATGTAGCTTTGTGATACGGTGACTTGGCAACCAACTCGTCTATCTCTTCTTGCGAGTAACGTTTATCGGGGTCGTATCCGTTTACCTTCATCCAAGTTAGGAACTTATGATGGAATACTATGTATTCTTCGAAAGCGTCGCCTGTTTCGTCTACGTAGTCAACGTGTACATTCTCGTCGTTCGGGTTGACTTTACGGCGACGTTTGTATACAGGCATGAATACCGGCTCAATGCCAGATGTAGTCTGAGTCATCAAGCTGGTAGTTCCAGTTGGTGCAATAGTAAGACAAGCGATGTTTCTACGTCCGTATTGTCTCATTTCGGCATATAATTCCGGGTCGGCCTCCTTTATACGGTTGATGAACGGGTTGTTTTCTTCGCGAACAGCGTCGTAAATTTCGAATGCACCACGTTCTTTAGCCAAATTCACTGACGAACGGTAAGTTTCGAGCGCCAAAGTCTTGTGTACTTTTTCCGCAAATTCGGTAGCTTCTTCGGTGCCATATCTCAAGCCCATAGCCGCAATCATGTCGCCTTCGGCAGTGATTCCCACTCCGGTACGACGTCCCATACTCGATTTCTTGTAAATCTTTTCCCAGAGATGACGTTCCGGCCATTTCACTTCATCAGTTTCGGGGTCAGAATCTACCTTCTCGATTATCTTTTCAATCTTTTCAAGTTCCAAGTCGATGATGTCATCCATAATGCGTTGTGCCATGGATGCGTGCTTCTTGAATTTGTCGAAATCGAAATAAGCTTCTGGAGTGAACGGATTTACTACATACGAGTAAAGATTGATAGCCAGCAAGCGGCATGAATCGTAAGGGCAAAGAGGAATTTCACCGCATGGGTTTGTAGATACAGTGCGGAAGCCTAAGTCAGCATAGCAGTCGGGCACGGATTCACGCAGAATAGTATCCCAGAAAAGCACTCCCGGTTCTGCCGATTTCCATGCGTTGTGCACTATTTTCTTCCACAGAGCCGATGCGTTTATCTCCTTTTTATATGTAGGTTCTTTTGAATCGATAGGGAATTGCTGCATGTAGGGACGGTTATCTACGGCAGCTTTCATGAATTCATCGTCGAGTTTTACCGATACGTTGGCACCTGTTACCTTTCCTTCTGTCATCTTTGCGTCGATGAACGCTTCAGAATCTGGGTGCTTTATAGAAACACTCAGCATCAATGCACCGCGTCGTCCGTCTTGTGCTACTTCGCGTGTAGAGTTAGAGTAGCGTTCCATGAACGGAACAAGTCCGGTAGAGGTAAGTGCTGAGTTCTTAACCGGTGAACCTTTCGGGCGGATATGCGACAAGTCATGTCCTACACCACCGCGTCGTTTCATCAGTTGCACTTGTTCTTCATCAATACGAATGATTGCTCCATAAGAATCGGCCGGACCGTCCAGTCCGATAACAAAACAGTTGGATAGAGAAGCCACCTGATAATTGTTTCCGATGCCGGTCATAGGGCTTCCTTGTGGTACAATGTATTTGAAGTGATCGAATACATCGAAAAGTTCTTGGGCGCTTAGAGCCTGTGGGTATTTATCTTCGATGCGTGCTACTTCATTAGCTATACGCCAATGCATGTCTTCGGGAGATTTTTCATAGATGTTTCCGAAAGAATCCTTCACCGCATATTTGTTTACCCATACACGAGCAGCAAGTTCGTCTCCCTTAAAATACTTCAGCGAAGCTTCATACGCCTCGTCGTAGCTATAGGTTTTAGTTTCCACTTTTTTGTGTTTTAGTTGTTAATTCTGTATTAAATGTAGAAGTATCGCTTTATTAACAACAACGCTGCAAAGCTAATTATGTTTTTTAGAATAGCAAAATAAAATATGTGGAAGTTATTAACAGGTATGAAAGTTTTCCAAAACGAAAACTTATGATATTGAATATTAAACAATTGTAATTTTATAAATCTATGAAAGTTTTCCGTTTTGGATAATTGAGTAATGTTGTGGCTTCCTTGAATTGAAAATGTAATGTGTGTTTCGGTATGTGTTGTTAGTCTGTTTCAGTATGATTTGATGCTTTGTAGGCGGTGATAAGATTCGTGTTTATGTAGATTAATTCGTATTTTTGTTGCGTTAAAAAATAGAGCTATGATAGAATCGATAAAAAACAGACGTACTATTAGAAAGTACAAGCAACAGGATGTGCCCAGCCAGTTGCTTAATGATTTGATAGAGGCAGCATGCCGTGCGGCTACTATGGGCAATATGCAGCTGTATAGTGTGGTTGTTACTCGCGATGAGGCTATGAAACAAAAGTTGGCTCCTGCTCATTTTAATCAGCCTATGGTGACCGCCGCTCCGGTAGTTCTTACCTTCTGTGCCGATTTCAACCGTTTTAGCAAATGGTGTCGCTTGCGTGGCGCAGAGCCTGGTTACGATAATGAATTGTCGTTCATGAATGCCGTTACAGATGCTTTGCTGTTCACTCAGAACTTCTGTACTTTGGCCGAAGACTGCGGACTGGGAACTTGCTTTTTGGGTACAACCATTTACAATCCCGACCAGATAATAAAGACTCTGAATCTTCCGGAGCTGGTGGTTCCTGTAGCTACCATCACTGTGGGTTATCCCGATGAGACTCCCGTACAGCCCGATCGCTTGCCGCTGGAGGCTATCGTACATGAAGAAACCTATCACGATTATTCGGCAGAGGATATCGACAGATGCTTCGCTTATAAGGAAAGCCTTCCAGAGAACAAGCATTTCGTAGAGATAAACCATACTGAAAGCTTGGCTCATATCTTTACGGATATACGTTACCGTAAGGCGGATAACGAGGCTATGACTGAGGTTCTGAAGAAAACACTCAAGCTGCAGAAATTCGATAAGTAAGTTTTCATAGTTTTGGATTATAAAAAAGAAAGGCGGACCGTAGTGATACGTAATCCGCCTTTATTATGTATGCTTGTGTGTGTTTTAGCTTGCTTTCTGATGAAGAAGACTCTCAATCTCCTCGATTTCAGCTTTAAACTGTTTGTCTACTTCAACCTGATCTTTCACTATCTTACATGCGTGAAGCACGGTAGCGTGGTCTTTGTTGCCTATCAGCTTACCAATCTTCGATGAAGACGTGTCGGTGTGCTTCTTGGCCAGATACATTGCTACCTGACGTACCTGCACCACTTCGCGCTTGCGGGTTTTGGTGTGGATAACTGAAGCATCTACTTTATAGTGTTCGCATACCTTTTCGATAATGAAATCTACGGTAATCGGTTTAACTTCTGCGCAACGTACAGCCTTGCGTATGATACGTTGAGCCAAATCTAAGTTGATTTCTCGTTTTAACTGTATAGAGTATACAAGGAGTGAGTTGACTATACCTTCAAGCTCACGTACGCTTTCGTTTACATTCTCTGCGATGTAGCTGATAACTACTTCTGGTATTATCAGACCGTCGCGGCGTATCTTGTCGCGCAGTATGTTCTTTCTCAATTCAATGTCCGGTTTCTCAAGTTCGGCAACCAATCCCCATTTGAATCGTGTCAAGAGTCGGTCTTCCATGCCTTGCAGCATTACTGGAGCGCGGTCGGAAGTTAAGATTAACTGCTTTCCGTTTTGGTGCAGGTGATTAAATATGTGGAAGAACGTGTTTTGAGTCTTGGTGGCTCCGGCGAATTCCTGAATATCATCTACTATCAATACATCTATCGTTTGGTAGAATCCGATGAAATCATTGAAATGATTGGTTCTTACTGAGTCGGTATATTGTACCTGAAGCAGATGTGCCGAAACGTAAAGTACTCTTTTCTGCGGATAAAGTTCCTTGATTCGTGCACCGATAGCGTTTATTAGGTGAGTTTTTCCTACTCCCGACGGACCGTACAAGAATAAAGGGTTGAATGTTCGTGCCGGATTCTCCGCTACCGTTTCTGCTACAGTACGAGAGAATTCGTTACTGCTTCCTTTTATAAAGTTCTCGAAACTATATTTTGGATTAAGATGCGGATCGAGCTCTTGCGTTGGTGTAGTAGGGGGCATCGGCGCTTTATTGGCGTTTACGATAGGTGCCGATGGATGTGGTGTATTGCCTCCAGAAAAGTTTTGTTCTAATCCGTTGGTTTTATCGGTCATGATAGAGTACATCAGTGCTGTACCTTCTCCGAACTCCTTATATATAACTTCCCTCAGAATGTCAACGAAGTGTTCTTCCAGATATTCATAGAAGAACGGACTTGGCACTCCGATAGTAAGTGTTTTATTTTCAAATTTTAGTGGTACAATGGGTTTGAACCACATGTCAAAGGCTGTCGCTTGCACGTTATCCTTGATGATGTTCAAGCAACGTTTCCATAAGACAATAGCCTGATTGTTTTCAATCATATTTAGTATATTATTAATAAAGCGATACTTCTACTCGTGCAAAGGTCGCAATCTATTTTCATATAAACAAATGCGTTATTGCTTGATTTTTTTATGTGTTTTATAATTTGTTGAAAAACAGTTTGTTGTGGTGTTTGTAAGACGAATGTAATATTTCTTTCGTTTGTAAATATGCAACGTTTTGTACTTCAACTTTTTATAAACATGTGGGCGGACACGGATAGTATCTTTTAAAGTGCGTTATATGCTGATTTATACCATGTTGCGTTTATGATCCCATAGTCTTGTTATATATATATTATTTAGATGAATTCTATATAACGACAAGATGGCTTGCTGTTATCCTTTAATTTAATAGAATGATAAGTGGGATGAAAAAGCGGCTTGTCATCCGGCTTTATATAGCCGGATGACTGGTTTAAAAAAGCCTGTTCTTTATTTGTCTTTCTTTCCGAATAGCGAGAAGTGTACGTAGCGTTTCGGATGCTCTTTCAGGTCTTCCAGCAATGTCGCTGCGTTGGCCGAGGTCTGTGTTAGGTTGTTGTACAGACTGGCATCGTTCATCAACATTCCAAGCGAGTTATCCTTGCGGTTGAGCTTAGCTGTGAGCAGATGTACGTTGTATAACGTCGAATCTATCTTGGCGAATGTAGATGCGTAGTCTACATCCTTCAGATTATCGCTGATAGTTTTCAGATTATCGGTCAGGGCCGAAATGTTACGCGTCATGTGCGGTATGTCGGTATCCATCAATTTGCTGAGCTGACGGCTGCTTGCGTTTAGAGAAGCTGTGAGCTGTTCTGTGTTATGCAGCGTTTGCTTCAGTGCGGGGTCTGACAGCAGTTGGTTCAGCGATGTAAGTATAGAGTCCATTTTGGGCATCATGTTCTGCAATTGTGGTAGCAGGTTCTTTTCGGCTGCTCCCATTATGCCTTCGTTGGCAACGCCCGGTATGGTATCGTTTTCCTTTAAATATTCGTGGCTATCATGATTTAGGATCAGGTTCATCTTGACAGTTCCTAGCATTTCTGTTACCAGTTCGGCGCGGCTTCCTTGAGGTATTTTCATGGCTTGGTCCATTTCTATACCAACGGCCACATGGCCCGGTTTCTGATAGTTATAGCATATGTCGCGTACTATACCCACCTTAAATCCGTTGGCAAACACTGGGCTAGACTGTGCCAGTCCGTTAATGTCGGTAAAGTCTACCAGATAATAACTTTCGGGCTTGAACATGTTGATACCTTTCAAGTAGTTCATGCCGCAGAAAAGCATGACGAGCGATACGATTCCCATCAATCCTATTTTGAATTCTTTTTTCATAAAAGTCTGTTTGTTTCTTTATTTTCTGTTGTTCTTAAATTCTTTGATAGCTTGCGATACATTCATTTTCTCTCCGTTCTTGAATGCGATGATAAACGCGTCCTTGAATCTTGAGTCTACCTTACTGCGCTTTTCGCGTAAAACATGGTTGTAGTTAGTACTTTCGTAATAGGTATATTTATAAATGCCGTTCTCCTTATAATAATTTACCGGCGAAAGTCCTTTGAACTTATGGCTTCCTTTTGGCAATACGCTTCCGGCTGTAAGAATCTGTATCTTGAATACCGGCTTGTCTTGGCTTTGTGCCTCTTGTTGGCGTATCGGTTTTGACTGAGGCTCTTGGTTAGCTTCGGCTTTTACCGCTTCTCTTTTAGTGACGTTGTCCGGTTTAGCTTGTTCCTCTGCCGGTTGGTCGGTGATAACATTTATCTCTGGCGTTTCTTTTCCCTCTGGTATTTGAGGTTGCGACTCAACGCTCTGTTGTGCCGGAATAGAATTTTCAGCATGTTCTTCGTTGCGCAAGTTGCGATATTTGGCGAACGCTTTATAAATGCTCTGTGCCAAAGCCGAGCTTCCGTTGTCCGATAACAGATAAGATTCTTCAGTAGGGTTGTTGATATATCCTAATTCAATCAGAACCGAAGGCATAGATGTTTCTCTCAGCACTAGGAATCCTGCTTGGTGAACTCCTTTATCCGGACGACGTGCCGTTTGTCTGAACTGTTGTTGTATGCTTTTGGCGAAACTAACGCTCTGCGACATGTATTTGTCTTGAAGGAATTCGAATATGATATAGCTTTCAGCAGAGTTAGGGTTAAATCCGGCGTATTGTTTTTTGTAATCGCTTTCTATCAAGATTACCGAGTTTTCTTTCTTCGCTACTTCTAGGTTCTCTTGGGTCTTATGTAATCCTAACGTGTAGGTCTCAGTGCCGCTAACTTTAGTGGTGCGCGAAGCTAACGAGTTGGTATGTATTGATATAAAGAGATTGGCTTTAGCGTTGTTGGCTATTTCGGCACGTTCGTGCAGGGGTACGAATTTATCGGTAGAGCGTGTATACACCACCCGTGTGTCGCTGCAGTTACGTTCTATGAGTCGTCCTAATTTCAGCGCAACGCTTAGGTTGATGTTTTTCTCTTTTCCTCTGCGTCCTATAGCTCCAGGGTCGTGTCCACCGTGTCCTGCATCGATTACTACGGTGAAACGCTTATTGTTAGCTGGCTCGTGTCCTGCTATTTGAATCGCCGGAATCAGCAGAAATAAAAACAGTATGTAGTATGTATATGCTTTCATAAAATAAAAAATCAACGGCAAAGTTAGTGTTTTTTTCTGATTCTTCGGTTGGGGCATATCGTAAGAATGTGTTTTTTATCGGTTTAAGCCTATAAAAACAGATAAATGTACGATGAAAAAAGACTGTTTTTGTGATTCTGCCGCCGTTTTTTTTGATGCGCAAAACTGTTGTGGCGTTGAATAATTGTTGTGATTTGTTTTTTTTGATTGGTTGCTTCTTTGAATATCAGAAGTCTTTAGAAAAAGAAAAAAGCAGTTGGTCTGTAAGCCGGGTTCTGTTTCTTATATAAATAAGACGTCTGTCATTTATCTAATCCTGCCGTCACCGACAGGCTCTAGCGGTCTACCCTCCGACGTGGGGCGAGCAACCCTCGTTAATGCCGGTTTACATGACCTTACAACTCCTAAGATGCACAGCACATATATCGCTATATGTCTGGTAGGCTCTTACCCCACCTTCTCACCCTTGCTCTCCCTGGGTAGGGAGGGCGGTTATTTTCTTCTGCATTACTCTATCCTCGCGGTTAGCTTTCTGTTAGGAAGTAGGATGCTCTGCGTTGCCCGGACTTTCCTCTTTTACCGTAAAGGTACCAGCGACAAACCGACCAACTGCTTTCTGGATGCAAAGGTATTCAAATAAACCGAAAATAGGACATGTTTGGCAGAAATATCTGTTTTTTATCTGTAAAATGACTGATAATGAATGCAAATTTGGCAGTCTGTCTCGTTAACTGCGGTTAAGCGTATTTATTTCTGTGTTAAAAGAGGGAAAAAAGTGGCAGTTGGTGGTACAACTGTATGTTTTTTGTTCTACTTTAGCAACTGAAATGTTAAACAACTGTAGAAATTAACAAAACTAAAATAATATAATTATGAAAACAACAACTAAAATTGCAGCAAGCGCATTGGCAATGGTTGCTGTCAGCGCAGGGGTAGCAGGAGTAACTACTTACACCATGATGAAACCTCAGCAAGATAAGATGACATCTTTCTCGGGAGAATTCAATAATACATCAAACGCACGTTATGCCGCTTTCGACCCTGCACGTATGCAGCCGGTTGATTTGACTTCGGCAGCCGAAAGTTCTTTAAGTTCGGTTGTACGTATTGTGGCTATTGCGCATAGCAAAGTGCAGACTGTTCAGGGTCAGCCTGATATCTTCGACTTCTTCTTTGGCGATGGTCGCGGACGTCAGCAGCAAATTCAGACTCCGGAACAGAAGGGGGTAGGTTCGGGTGTTATTATCTCTAACGATGGATACATAGCTACAAACAACCACGTTATTGACGGAGCGGACGAGCTGACTGTCAAGTTGCACGACGGAAGAGAGTTGAAAGGACGCGTAATAGGTGCCGACCCTACAACCGACTTGGCTTTGGTAAAGATAGAAGGCGATGATTTCCCTGCTATGCCTATCGGTGATTCTGATAAACTGAAAGTAGGAGAGTGGGTATTGGCTGTAGGTAATCCGTTCAACTTAGGTTCTACCGTTACTGCCGGTATCGTTAGTGCCAAGGCTCGCGGATTAGGAGCTAACGGCGTAGAATCTTTCATCCAGACAGATGCTGCCATAAACCAAGGTAACAGTGGTGGTGCATTGGTTAATGTGAAGGGCGAACTGGTAGGTATTAACGCAATGCTGTATTCTCCTACAGGAGCATATAGCGGATACGGATTTGCCATCCCTGTAAGCATAATGACCAAGGTGGTAACCGATTTGAAGAAATACGGAACTGTTCAGCGTGCATTGTTAGGTATTCAAGGTCGCGATATGGGTAATGACGCTTATCCGGAAGAAATCCAGAAGGAGCAGAAAGAACTCGGTGTAAACGAAGGAGTTCAGGTTGTAGAAGTTGTAGACAACGGATCTGCTACCGGAATCTTGAAGAAGAACGATGTCATTACCGAGATTAATGGTAAGAAGGTAAGAACAATGGCCGACTTGCAAGGAACATTGGCTAAATTCCGTCCGGGTGATAAGGTGACTTTGAAAGTTTGGCGTGATAAGAAAGAAAAGAGCTTTATTGTTACGCTGAAGAATGCGCAAGGTAACACTAAGATTGTTAAGAATGCCGATATGGAATTGCTGGGTGCCGCATTCCGTGCCGTACCTGCCGACTTGAAGAAACAGCTTAACTTAGGTTACGGTGTTCAGGTTACAGGCGTAGGACAAGGAAGAATGGCCGATAGCGGTATACGTAAAGACTTCATCATATTGAAGGCTAATGGAAGACAGCTTAAGACTGTACAAGATTTGGAGAACGCATTGAAAGAAGCTTCTCAATCACCAGATCAGGTATTGTTCATGACAGGTGTTTATCCTTCAGGAAAACGTGCTAATTATGCGGTAGACTTGTCGCAGAATTAATATCAGATATAAATAGGTAAAAAGAAAAGAGGCGATGTTCTTGACTATAGTCAGTCAAGGATGTCGCCTCTTTTCTTTTATATATATAAGTCATGTATTTGACCGTTCTTGTTTCTTAATCCTTATAAAAAGCAAAAAGCATCGACAATCTATCGATTATCAATGCTTTTTCCAGTCGGGGTGACTGGATTCGAACCAGCGACCACACGCCCCCCAGACGCGTACTCTAACCGGGCTGAGCTACACCCCGAATTGCGGATGCAAAGGTACGCCTTTATTTGAAATTTGCAAACGTCTTCCCACATTTTATTTATGGAAATATTAGCTGTACCATCGCTACGCATAGCCAAAGCCATGTAATACAAGCATTAAGACTATTTTCTTTTAAAGATAAAAATGAAAGAATGACACAATAAATTTTCAAATCATATGGTTAGTCTTGAGCCACTTTTTCCCAGATGGTGTAAGACACCATAAGAGGAATATGGCGCATGGTACGCCCATAGCTAACAACATTACAATAGTTCCCATTATTTGCCCTCCTTTTTATTTGTAAGTAATAAACCTGTTATAAGTAAGCTGATGGAAGTGAAGAGACTCAATCCATACACAATCCATTTCATTTCTTCCAAATCCTTAAACAGCGAAGCTATAAACACGGCTGTCAGAGTGTATTTGGAAATGTCAATCAAATAATTTCCTAATTTTTCTTTCCACATAATGCAAATATATTAAAAATTAATCGATAGTTTGTCTTATTAGTAACTGTTTTTGATTTAAAGTAGATAATAGCGGAAGAATCATCCAGTATCATTTTAAATCACTACATTTGCCGCATACTACATGTCTAACAAAAGTAGGATGCTACAGCCAACGATATAAAAATTATAATATATATGAGTGAAACTTATAACTTCGATAAAATAATAGACCGTAGAGGCAGCGGCGCACTGAAAACCGATGCCCTGCAAGACCTTTACGGACGCAGTGACTTAATACCTCTCTGGGTAGCCGACATGGACTTTGAACTCCCGTCGTTCATACTCGACCCACTGCGCAAACGCTTGGAACACCCCGTATTCGGCTATACTGCAGAGCCTGCCGACTATTGGCCATCGGTAATCGACTGGATAAAAAGCCATCACGGATGGGATGTGAAACGCGAATGGCTCACCTACATACCGGGCATAGTAAAAGGCATAGGTATGGTGATAAACGTATTCCTGAAAGAAGACGAAAAGGTAATTATACAGCCACCCGTATACCATCCGTTCCGCCTTACTCCACTGGGCAACAAGCGCGAAGTTGTATTCAATCCGCTACGCGAGAACGCCAACGGATTATACTCTATGGACTTTGAGAATCTGGAAGCGGTGGCAGACGAGAAATGCAAACTGCTCATCCTTGCCAACCCTCATAATCCGGGCGGTATAGTATGGGATAGAGAAACATTGGTTCGTCTGGCCGATTTCTGCTACGAGCATAACATCTTGGTTATCTCGGACGAAATTCATTGCGACCTTGCCCTCTGGGGACATAAGCACATTCCGTTTGCTTCCGTATCAGAGAAAGCCGCACAGAACAGCATCACATTCGGTGCGCCAACAAAGACATTCAACTTGGCAGGTATCGTCAGCTCGTACGCCATTGTGCCTAATGAGACTATCCGTACACGTTTCTATGATTGGATGACCGCCAATGAACTGAATTCGCCTAATATGTTCGCTCCGATAGTAACCATCGCCGCATTCCGTCACGGAGAACCTTACAGACAGCAATTGTTACATTACATAGAGCAGAATATAGAATTCGTGATAGACTACTGCAAGGAAAATATTCCGCAGATAAAACCCGTACGTCCAGAAGCCTCGTTCCTTATATGGTTAGACTGTAGAGGTTTGAAGCTGAAGCAGGAAGACTTAATCGACTTATTCGTAAACAAGGCGCATCTGGCACTGAATGAAGGCTCCATGTTCGGTCACGAAGGCGAAGGATTCATGCGATTCAACGTAGGCTCGCCACGGGCTATCATAGAGCAAGCCATGAAGCAACTTAAAGAGGCAGTAGACGCTCTCTAAAAATAAATACATAAAGAAATAGCAGCTCCTTACGTTATTCACAAAATGGCGTAAGGAGCTTTCTTTTTTTGTAGTGACAACATTAAAAGTTATGAGAGAAAAGTTGCCCGATAAACGGAAAGACATATTCAGGTCAATCTGATGCGGCAAAGTCGTCTTACTTCGAACGAAGTGAATGCTTACTTCGACCGAAGTAAGCACGTTGACCGACTCGAAGTGAACGCTCACATCGGTCGAAGTAAGACAACTTTATTAAAGATTTTCATGACATGCCTCGCAGACGCCGATGATTGGCAAGATATGGTGATGCAATGATAAAGTTAGGAGTAAGCTGGGAAAAGAATTTCTCCCCGACTTAAAATAACCGAAGTTTGCATGTAATAAAATAAAGCGTTTATTTTGCGGTAGATATAACAAAAACTAAAATATATGTCCGAGTTAACTCCTCTGATTAGCGATTTGGCCCTGATACTGATATGTGCCGGAGTCATGACTCTATTGTTTAAAAAGCTAAAGCAGCCGCTGGTGTTGGGATACATCGTAGCCGGCTTTGTGTGTAGTCCTCATTTTACATTTACCCCCTCCGTAGTCGATTCTGCCAACATAAACACTTGGTCTGAAATAGGTGTGATATTCCTTCTTTTCGCATTAGGTTTGGAATTCAGTTTCAAGAAACTGATGAAAGTGGGAGGGTCCGCTATCATGTCGGCATGCACCATAATATTCTGTATGATAATGGTGGGAATATTCACCGGATGGTTGTTCGACTGGAAACGTATGGACTGCCTATTCTTGGGAGGTATGTTGGCCATGTCGTCTACTACTATTATATATAAGGCATTCGATGATATGGGATTGCGGCAGCAACGCTTCGCCGGATTGGTGCTGAGTATACTTATACTAGAAGATATATTGGCTATCGTATTGATGGTTATACTATCCACGTTGGCCGTAAGCCAGAACTTCGAGGGAGGAGAAATGGTGTATAGCATACTTAAACTGGTATTCTTTCTTACCCTATGGTTTGTGGTAGGTATATATCTTATACCATTGTTCCTGAAGAAAGTCCGCCCGCTTATGAGCAACGAAACCCTGCTTATCGTATCACTTGCCATGTGTTTCGGCATGGTGTACGGAGCTGCATCCGTAGGATTCTCTCCGGCATTCGGTGCGTTTGTAATGGGTTCTATCTTGTCAGAAACCCTCGACTCAGAGCATATAGAGAAGCTTGTATCGCCGGTAAAAGACTTGTTTGGCGCCATCTTTTTCGTATCAGTGGGTATGATGGTAGACCCAACGATGATAGTGGAATACCGCTACCCGATTATTACATTAGTCATTGCGGTAATTTTAGGACAAACCATATTCGGTACTTTAGGAGTATTGCTATCCGGACAACCGCTTAAGATAGCCATGCAGAGCGGCTTCAGCTTAACACAGATAGGCGAGTTTGCTTTCATCATCGCATCGCTTGGCGTAAGTCTGCATGTAACGAGCAATTTCCTCTATCCCATAGTAGTGGCGGTGTCGGTAATAACCACATTTATCACACCGTATATGATTAGGTTGGCAGTACCTACATATAATATTATCGACAAATATATGCCCGAACGCTGGCGCAGATTACTTGACCGCTACTCATCGGGCACATCGTCGGTAAATCACGAGAACAATTGGAAGAAACTGGTAAGTGCCATTCTGCGTATCGTCTTGATATTCTCTGTAGTATCTATAGCTATCACAATACTTTGCCTGCACTTCCTGTCGCCTTTCTGCATCAGGGTTATCGGCGATTTCTGGGGACGTGTGGTATGTGCCGTTCTCACCTTGCTGTTTATAGCTCCGTTCCTACGTGCCATGATTATGAAGAAGAACCACTCCATAGAGTTCAAGGCATTATGGAGCGACAGCCGTTTTAACCGCGCACCGCTCATCTTTATCATTCTGCTGCGTGTGGCCATAGCGATAGTATTCGTGATGACAATCATAGAAAACCTGTTCCAGGCATCTGCCGCCATCATAGTGGGAGTGGCAATTCTGGCTGTATTCGGAATGATAGCTTCGCGTTTCCTTAAGAAGCAGTCTATCGTGATAGAGCGTACATTCGTGCAGAATCTTCGCTCTAAGGATATGCGCCAAGAATATCTGGGAGAAAAAGCTCCGCAATATGCCGGAAAACTTGTCGACCGCGACCTGCACTTGAGCGACTTTAAGATACCTGCCGACTCTTCATGGGCCGGAAAGACACTGAAAGAACTCGACCTGAGCCGGAAGTACGGAGTAATGATTTCGTCTATTATACGTGGCACACACCGTGTTAACATACCCGACGGAAGCTCACGTGTATTTCCGGATGATACTATACAGGTTATAGGGTCGGACGAGCAGCTTTCGGTATTTGCCGATCAGGTTGATAAAGCCGTAATATCTTATGCCGACGAAGATTTTGAGAAGCGAGAGATGAAGCTGACGCAGTTTATAATCACCCCCAACTCCTCATTTGTTGGAAAAACTATTATCAGTACATCAATTCGCAACAGCTACCACTGTTTGGTAGTGGGCGTAGAAGCCGATGGCGACGACAAGCTGTCTAAACCCGATGTAAACCGCCCATTCGCTCCGAATGACGTGGTATGGATAGTAGGCGAAGAAGACAACTTAAGCAAGTTGTTTGCCGCAATAGAATAAAGAAGCACATTTAAGTATAACTAAAACGATATAGAATTATGAAAAGTGATCCAAAAGACTGTCTCTACTGTCAGAACAATGAGACATTGCACAATTTGATGATTGAAATAGCTCAGCTAAGCGTTTCTAGAGTATTCTTGTTTAAGGAACAGACCTACAGAGGACGTTGCCTGGTAGCATACAAAGACCATGTAAACGACTTGAATGAACTTAGCGATGCCGACCGTAACGCTTTCATGGCAGACGTAGTGCGCGTAACACGAGCTATGGACAAAGCTTTCCACCCGGAAAAGATTAACTACGGAGCATACAGCGACAAGTTGTCTCATCTTCATTTCCACTTGGCTCCTAAATATGTAGACGGTCCTGACTACGGAGGCACATTTCAGATGAACCCCGGAAAGGTTTACCTTACCGACGCTGAATATCAAGAGCTGATAGACGCTATAAAGGCTAATCTATAATAAGATTATAAAAACAACAAAAGGACGGAAAGCTTCGGTGCTATCCGTCCTTTGTTGTTTTATTCTTCATCATTTCCGTCTTCGTCATCGCTGTCAAAATCGAAGTCGAAGTCGTCCAAGTATTCAGGAGTAAAGAAGTCGTCCAAGTCGCGTCGGTCTTTCTTCGTCGGACGTCCGGTACCTTTCGCCCGATTCACAAATCCGCTTATCTTACTCATTTCAAGCAATTCATATTGGTCGGGGGTGGTAACGTTCTCCATTACATCGGGTACCAGTTTTGCCCCCACTCGTTTCTCGATAGCTTGCAATACTTTAAACGAATAAGTAATGGGCGGCTTTTTCACTTGTATCACATCGCCCACCTTAATCATGCGTGCCGGTTTAGCCTGCGCTCCGTTGATGCATACTCTACCTTTCTTACACGCTTCGGCGGCTATGGTACGCGTCTTGAAAATACGCGCTGCCCACATCCATTTGTCTATTCTTGCTTCGGCCATAGTAATGCTATGTATTGAAAATAAAGGAAACGGTTACTTCTTATTGTATTGGTTCATCGTAATGCTCAGTCCTGCCAAGCAAAAGCTTTTGATAATCTCTCCAGCTGTCTCCAAGCGTTCCGGCATCTGCTTTACATCGTCTTCGCCAAACTTACCGAGAACATAATCCACCTGCGCTCCTTTAGGGAAGTCATTACCTATACCGAAACGTAAGCGTGCATAGTTCTGTGTGCCCAATGTGGCGGCGATATGCTTCAATCCATTGTGTCCGGCATCACTACCTTTGCCTTTAAGTCGCAAACTGCCGAAAGGCAACGCAAGGTCATCTACTACAACTAATACATTCTCCAACGGAATCTTTTCCTGCTGCATCCAGTATCTTACCGCGTTTCCGCTAAGATTCATGTAAGTAGATGGCTTGAGCAGAAGCAACTGTCTGCCTTTTACCGACATACTTGCGGTAGCACCGTATCGTCCGTCCTTAAAAACAATATTGGACGCCTTTGCAAGAGCGTCCAATACCATAAATCCTATGTTGTGCCGAGTATTGCGATATTCATCGCCTATATTACCCAGCCCTACAATCAAATATTTCATTCAGGATTATTTGCCTGCAGCAGCCTGTGCACCACGAGCGGCACGAGTCAATTTAACAGCGCAAACCACAGCTTCTTTTGCGTTAAGCAATTCCAAACCTTCGAAGTTCAATTCGCCTACCTTGATAGTCTTACCAAGAGCCAAAGAAGTTACGTCGATATTCAGACGTTCAGGAATAACGTTGTACAAAGCTTTAACTTTCAATTTACGCATCTGGAGAGCCAATTTACCACCGGCTTTAACACCTTCAGCCAAACCTTCCAACTGAACAGGAACTTCCATTACGATAGGATTCTCTTCGTTGATCTGATAGAAGTCTACGTGAAGGATAGCGTCAGTTACAGGGTGGAACTGGATGTCTTTCATGATAGCGTTAACTACCTTACCATCGATGTTCAGGTCTACTACGTAGATGTGCGGAGTGTAAACCAATTTACGCAAACCGTCTACTGTTACTGTGAAGTGAGTAGCAACTGGTTTTCCGTTTTCGTCTTTCTGCATTCCGTACAATACACAAGGTACACCGTTGTTCTTACGCAAGCTGTGAGTAGCTTTCTTACCGATCTCTGTTCTTAAAGAACCTTTAATTTCGATTGATTTCATGTTGATTAAAATTTTTTTGTGTTACTCTAAATTAAGTAGTTACTTGTGCTTAATTCGCCATCACACGATGAGCTTAAAAAAGCGGTGCAAAGGTATTCGTTTTTTTTTATTCCAACAAGGAAATAGCTGATTTATTGCGGCTTTTACGCCGAAAAGCGATAAAAAAACGTTTAAAACGATACTTTAACCCCCAGAACACGGTACATTAGTTAAAATGCCGTACGAAATCTGTTGACTTCATGCGGCATTTTAAGCAAACTTAGTATAGCGTTTATATTAAAAATCGATATCTATCTTAATCTCATTATCATGACTGTCGTCTTCTACAGGAACGAAAGTATCTGTGTTTTCGTGATGTCCTTTCGCTACAGCCGGACCTTGCTCGTCATATATATATTGTATCATTTCGTGTAGGCCGTCCGCAAATTTCTCGAAGTCCTCTTTGTGCAAGAAAATCTTATGCTTTTCAAAACTTACCTTAGCATTCTCCCCTTCGCCCGAAACAATCTTCTTGCTTTCTGTAATCGACAAGAACATCTCCCCTCTGCGGTCTTCTTTCACATCTAAATAATAAATGCGCTTTCCGGCCTTGATAGTCTTAGAGAGAACGATGTCTTTTTCTGCGTTGCCCGCAGCCATATCTTTTTTCATTTCTTCCATGATGCTGTGTGATAAAGTGGATTAAAAAATCGCCTCAAAATTGAAGTTTTTTTTTGAATAAACAAAGTTATGGCTTTTAAAACTTATCTAAGCGAGGAAAATATACAAAAAAATGTTTCCACTTTAGGTGAAATGCTGAAAAATATATATTTTTGCACCCAAATTTATATATATCAAATACATAGTATGATAAACAGAGTTCTTATTCGTCTTAAGATAGTTCAGATTATTTATGCGTACTATCAAAACGGAGGTAAAAATTTGGATACTGCAGAAAAGGAGTTGTTCTTCAGTCTTTCCAAAGCTTACGATTTGTACAACTATCTTTTATTGTTAATGGTGGAAGTTACGCGTTATGCCAACAAGCGGTTGGAAGCGGGCAAACACAAACTGGCTCCTACAAAGGAGGACTTAAATCCTAATACTCGTTTTGTTGATAATCGTTTTATCGCCCAACTTGAAATAAACAAGCAGCTGGTAGAGTTCGAGAACTCACAGAAGAAGAATTGGGACAACACGCCTGAATTCATCAAGGCATTGTGCGAAGAAATAATGGACAGCGATATATATAAGGAGTATATGAGCGCTGAAACTTCATCGTACGATGAGGATAGAGAATTCTGGAGAAAGATATATAAGAAGATCATTGTTCGCAATGAACGTCTTGACGGTATTCTCGAAGACCAGAGTCTGTATTGGAACGACGACCGCGAGATAGTAGACACTTTCGTATTGAAGACCATCAAGCGCTTTGACCCTAAAAACGGCGAAAAACAGGAACTTCTGCCAGAATTCAAAGACGAAGAGGATAAAGAGTTCGCTCGTCGCTTGTTCCGTCGTACCATTCTTAACGAAGATTACTATCGTCACTTAATCAGCGATAACTCTAAGAACTGGAACATCGACCGTGTAGCAGTGATGGATGTTGTAATCATGCAGATTGCATTGGCCGAAATCCTGAGCTTCCCTAACATTCCGGTTAGCGTTTCTCTGAACGAGTACGTAGAGATTGCCAAGCTGTACAGCACTCCTAAAAGTGGTGGTTACATTAACGGTACCCTCGATGGAATAGTTAATCAATTGAAAAAGGACAATAAACTGACTAAAAATTAATACCTTTGTTTAGGTAATATTAAACTTAATAACACGAAGAACTTATGAATATGTTGACAGTTATGCTGCAGGCACAAGGTGGAGGAGATTTATCTTTCATCCTCATGATGGTAGCCATCTTTGCTATCATGTATTTCTTTATGATTCGCCCACAGAACAAGAAGCAGAAAGAAATTGCTAACTTCCGTAAGAATTTGGAAGTAGGCCAATCTATAATCACTGCCGGTGGCATTTATGGAAAAATCAAAGAAATAGAAGATAACTCTGTAGTTGTAGAAATAGCATCAGGAGTAAAAATCAAAGTAGACAAGAACTCTATCTATGCTGATGCTAAGGCTCAAGCTACAAAATAATATCAAGTAGACATGTTCGATGTAAAGAACATCACGCTTTATTATCGATGGATTTTACGGAAAACCAGAGATTTCTTGCTTAGCGATAAGTTCAGGGAAGCTTTGGTTTTCTTGTTTTTCGTATTAGTATCGTTTGGGTTTTGGTTGCTGCAGACTTTAGATTATACGTATCAGACAGAATTTAAGGTTCCGCTGCGATTGAAGAACATCCCCAAAGATGTAATCTTGACGTCCGATTTGCCGGATGAAGTGAAAGTAAGAGTGGAAGACCGAGGTACGGTACTGCTCAACTATATGTTGGGGCGCACATTTTTCCCAGTGTCTTTCGATTTCAAGGATTTCCAAAACGGAGGATCGCACGTACGTATATCGTCGTCTGAGTTGCAAAAACGAATATCTTCTCAGCTGAACGTATCGACCAAGCTGATTTCTATCCGCCCGGATACCATCGATTTCATCTTTACAAAAGGATTGGCGAAGAAAATTCCGGTACGACTGAATGGCGAAAGCAACATTTCGGCTACGCGTCAGTATTATATCTCGTCGGTGAAACTGACTCCTGACTCAGTAATAGCGTATGCGCCTAAAGAAATATTAGATACGCTACGCATGGCTTACACTACGCCGTTTATCGCCACTAATGTTACCGATACATTAGAGAAACGTGTATCCATCGGCAAAATAACAGGTGTAAAGTTCGTGCCATCGTATACCGATGTGTTCATTCTTACCGATATGTATTCCGAGAAAACCGTAGAAGTGCCCGTAATCGGAGTCAACTTCCCGGCAGGAAAAGTATTGCGTACTTTCCCTTCTAAGGTAGATGTTACATTCCAGGTAGGATTACGACATTTTAAGGAGGTAGACGCAAACGATTTCTTCATAGGCGTTACATATGAAGATGTACTTAAGACAAAAGGAGATAAACTTGTGCTCAACGTGAAAAGTGCTCCCGAGGTAGTGGGTCACATCCGTATATCTCCGGCTTCGGTAGACTATCTGATAGAACAACAATTGGAAAGAGAAAACGAATAACCCCAGATGATAAAAATAGGAATAACCGGAGGTATAGGTAGCGGGAAGTCTTTCGTCGCCAAACAGATGGAAGAGAAAGGTATCCCCGTTTACTACACCGATGACATGGCTAAACAACTAATGGTGGAAAGTTCCGTCATTCACGAAAAGCTGACAAAGCTATTGGGTGAAGACGCATACTCTCCCGACGGACAGCCCAACAAAAAGAAGCTGATAGATTACCTCTTTGCCAATAAAGAAAATGCGCTTCGCATCAACTCCATCGTGCATCCAGTAGTAAAATCAGACTTCCAGCAATGGGTAGAGCGACATAAGTCGACGGAAATCGTAGCCATGGAGTGCGCTATATTATATGAAGCCGGATTTGATGATGTGGTAGACCGTGTAGCAATGGTATACGCTCCGCTGGAAATTCGGATAGAGCGAGCCATGAAACGCGACGGAGCGACTAGACAACAGGTAAAGAATCGGATAAACGCTCAAATGCCAGATGAAGAAAAATGCAAGCGAGCCGACTATACCATATATAATGATGGCATACGCCCTATTCCAGCCCAGATAGACACCATGCTTGAGCAAGTCAAAAGCGGAAAACCTTTGGGGTAAATTTGTGTAATTCGATGGGGAGTTGTATTTTTGCTACCCTTAAACGAAATTAGGAACTATATTAAATTAACAATATAATAAATAGACTTATGTTGAAGACAATTTTAGCAATTTCAGGAAAACCGGGATTGTATAAGCTTATTTCTCAAGCTAAAAATATGCTGATAGTAGAGGCTGTTAGCGCAGATAAGAAAAGAATGCCTATTTATGCAAGTGATAAAGTTATTTCATTAGGCGATATCGCTATGTATACCGACGATGATGAAGTTCCATTGGGTCAGGTTCTTGAATCTGTAAAGAACAAAGAAAACGGCGCTGTAACTTCAATCGATTACAAAAAGGCATCGGCAGAAGAACTTCACGCTTTCATGGCTGAAGTATTGCCTGAATACGACCGCGACCGTGTACACACTAGCGATATCAAAAAGCTTATCCAGTGGTACAACTTGCTCGTTTCTAACGGCGAAACAGACTTCGTAGAAGAAGAACCTAAAACAGAAGAATAATACAACTGTATTATAGCCTGACACGCTTCAGGTAGAACAACTCCTTGCATCATCTCAACGATTTGACGCAAGGAGTTGTTTGTTTTAAAAGAATATCGCTATATGTTTAAAATATGTGGAAAAGCTTTGCTTATTTCAAATAAAAGCGTACCTTTGCATCCGCAATTCGGGGTGTAGCTCAGCCCGGTTAGAGTACGCGTCTGGGGGGCGTGTGGTCGCTGGTTCGAATCCAGTCACCCCGACTGGAATTTAGAGGAGTCAAGTGTTTAACTTGATTCCTTTTTTTTGTGCACATATTTAATGTTGTCCCTCTTTTCTATTTTTTGAAGAATGTATTAAATTTGTGCCGAATATATTGATTTATAATTTATAAGAAGCAATGCCATTAAATTTACCAGATAAACTTCCTGCCATCAACTTACTGAAGGAGGAAAATATATTTGTTATAGATAACTCTCGCGCCAATGCGCAAGATATTCGTCCGCTTAAGATTGTGGTTCTCAATTTGATGCCGATTAAAATTACTACCGAAACCGATCTTATACGTTTGCTTTCTAACTCACCGTTGCAGATAGAAGTAAGCTTTATGAAGCTGAAAAGTCATACTTCTAAAAATACTCCGATAGAGCACATGAAGGCTTTTTATCGCGATTTCGCTTCGATGCGTGAAGAGAGATTTGATGGCATGATTATCACCGGAGCGCCGGTAGAGCATCTTGAGTTTGAAGATGTGAATTACTGGAGTGAGATTACGGAGATATTCGACTGGACCCGAACTCATGTTATGTCTACCATGTATATTTGTTGGGCTGCTCAAGCCGGACTGTATTATCACTATGGCATACCAAAATATCAGTTGGATAAGAAGATGTTTGGCATTTTCGAGCATCATGTAACCGAAGGATTCAGTCATCTGCCTATATTCCGCGGATTCGACGATGTGTTCTATGTTCCCCATAGCCGCCATACTGAAGTGCGCCGTGAAGATATAGATAAGTGCAAAGATCTGCAGGTAGTTTCAGAATCGGATGAGTCTGGAGTACATATCGTGATGGCACGAGGCGGACGCGAGATTTTCGTGACCGGACATTCAGAATACTCTCCGTACACGCTCGACGGTGAATATCGCAGAGATTTAGGCAAGGGACTCCCTATTGATATGCCAAAGAATTACTATCGTAACGACGACCCAGAGCAAGGCCCGTTGGTGCGCTGGCGTAGTACCGCCAATCTGCTTTTCAGCAACTGGCTTAACTACTATGTATATCAGGAAACTCCTTACGACATAAACCAAATACGATGATGCATAAAATGAAACAACGTCCTATAGAACTGTTGGCTCCGGCCAAGAATTTAGAGTGTGGCATTGAGGCTATAAATCATGGTGCGGATGCCGTATATATAGGTGCTCCGCGTTTTGGCGCACGTGCCGCAGCCGGAAATTCGCTTGCCGATATAGAGGCATTGGTGCAGTATGCTCATTTATATAATGTGCGTATATACGTAACCGTAAACACAATATTGCGCGATGACGAGCTGAAGGAAACCGAAGCTATGATTTGGGATTTGTATCGGGTTGGAGTAGATGCGCTCATTGTTCAGGATATGGGACTTACCCAACTTAATTTGCCTCCCATCCCGTTGCATGCCAGTACGCAGATGGATAACCGCACGGTAGAAAAGGTCCGCTTTTTGGCGGATGCCGGATTCCGACAGGTGGTGTTGGCTCGCGAATTGTCTGTCAATGAGATAAGCCGTATACATGCGGCGTGTCCTGATACATTGCTTGAGGTTTTTATACACGGAGCCTTGTGCGTGAGCTATAGCGGACAGTGTTATGTAAGTGAGGCTTGTTTCGGACGTAGTGCCAACCGTGGCGAGTGTGCCCAGTTCTGCCGTTTGCAGTTTGACATGACTGATGCCGACGGAAAGGTGATAGAAAAAGGCAAGCATCTGCTGTCATTGAAAGACATGAATCAGAGCGATAACTTAGAGGAATTGCTCGATGCAGGAGCTTCTTCATTGAAAATAGAAGGACGACTTAAAGATGTATCGTATGTAAAGAACGTTACTGCCTACTATCGTCAGAAGTTGGATGCACTGTTTAAACGCAGAAAAGAATATGTACGTGCTTCTTCGGGTAGCGTAAAGCTGGCCTTCCGTCCTCAGTTGGATAAGAGCTTTAGTCGTGGTTTTACCGATTATTTCGCACACGGACGTAATCCGGGAATATTCTCGTTTAACACCCCTAAATCGTTGGGCGAGGAAGTTGGTACGGTGAAAGAGATACGTGGCAACTATCTTACAGTAGCAGGCGTTAAAGCGTTCAGTAATGGCGACGGACTTTGTTTCCTCGATGCGCAGGGCCGTTTGCAGGGTTTCCGTGTTAATAGAGTAGAAAACAATAAGCTCTTTCCGCAAGAGATGCCTCGCATAAAGCCAAAAACTGTGCTTTATCGTAACTTCGACCAAGAGTTCGACCGTATCATGCAGAAGAAGTCGGCAGAACGTAAATTGGCTGTCGATGTATCGTTGGCAGAGAACAATTTCGGTTTTACATTGACTATATGCGATGAAGACGGAAACAGCGTGAGCATGGCATTGAGCAAAAACAAGGAATTAGCTCGCACTCCGCAGCATGACAATCTGATTAATCAGTTGGGCAAATTGGGAAATACCCCATTTGTACCGAGAAATATAGATGTCGATTTATCCGAAAACTGGTTTATTCCTTCATCCGAATTGGCGGAGTTGCGCCGTGCCACTGTAGAGAAACTGTTGTCTCTTCGCCGTATAAACTATCACCGTGAGTTGTGGCGTATGCCCGAAACGGAACATCCTTATCCGCAGAAAGAACTTACTTACTTGGGTAATGTGATGAACAAGGAAGCGGCGGCGTTTTATCAGAAGCATGGAGTAGAGAAAATAGCTCCGGCGTTCGAGGTGGAACATCCCGAAGGAGCAGCTCTTATGTTCTGTAAACATTGCTTGCGTTATAGCATGGGTTGGTGCCCGGTACATCATAAAGTGAAGTCGCCTTATCGCGAGCCTTATTATCTGGTAAGCGGTGATGGTAAGAAGTTCCGTTTGCAGTTCGACTGCAAGAATTGTCAAATGAAAGTTTATTCTGAATCCTGATATAGAATTATGCGTAGGATAAGGTACATAATAGGTCTGTTGGTTCTGCTGTTTGTGGTTGGCACTACAGCTTGCCATTACCAAGTAACTTCATCGTCTAAACGTGTCAATCAAGATACGGTGATTGATGGAGATTCTATCGCTATGAGTGGGGTAATGGAGAAAGACTCATTAGATGTACCTATCCGTCCTTACGCATTGAATTGTAACTTGGAAGTCGTCACAGATACATTGTGGCTGCATCTGCTTCCGTTTACAGATACCATTCCTGTATTAAGGCATGACAATGTGGTAGTGGCTGAGATAGACATTCATCATAACGACTCGGTGAATACGGTGTGGGTTAAAGTTGCCCGCGACCAAAGTACGATAGGTTGGATACCAGAAAAGGAACTATTGAAAAATGTAATTCCGGTAGACCCTATATCGCAGTGTATACATTGGTTCAGTAGCTCTCACGCTTTGCCGTTCTTCTTGATTTTAGCTGTATTCTTTCTGTCTTTTGTCTATCGTGCCGTACGCCGTAAGCAGATAAAGCTTATTTGGCTGAATGATATCGACAGTGTGTTCCCTGTAATACTGTCGTTATTGATGGCATCTTCCGCCACATTATATAATAGTATTCAGCACTTTGTGCCCGAAACGTGGGAGCATTATTATTACGATCCTACGTTAAATCCGTTTGCCGTACCGTTTATTTTAGGGTTGTTCATTATCAGTGTAGCGCTTATCTTGCTGCTTGGAGTTGCTATGCTCGATGATTTGTTTCATCAAACCAGCATAGAAGTGGCATTCTTTTACTTGGTAGGGTTGATGTCTGTATGCATCTTTATCTATATCTTCTTTACTTATATATGGGTTTATCTGGCATACATCTGTTTGGTGGCATACGCCGTAGGGTGTGTCCGTTGGTTTCGTAAGGCCAACGGCTATCCGTATGCATGCGGTGCCTGTGGAGCAAAAATGCGGACAAAGGGTGTTTGTCCGCATTGTGGCGCGCTGAATGAATGATATCAGAAACAGCAGCGTATATCTATTCCGGCTTGTATGGGTCGGCCTTGCTGAGTGAATCCTCTACCCATGGTTTCAAAGTAGAAAGCCTGATAGTCTTTATTTAAAATATTGTTTGCCCAGATTGAAATCTGACCGTGTCCTTTGTTCAGACTGATGCGTCCGTTAAGGGTACCGTACAGTGCCTGACTTGCATCGTTTTGTTCTGTCCAGTAAATTCGTCCTGCCGCCTTATAGTTGGCATTGATGGTGATATTGTCAAGCAGTCGGCACGCATTGGTTCTGATTACATACTGCGCTCCGGCGTTAAAGGTATGCTTTGGAACAAACGGAACGTAGTTTCCTTCGTTCTCACCGTTAGAGAAAGTGGCATACGTATATCCGTAGCATCCGTTGAGGCTGAAGTCGTTGGTGATTTGAGTCTTTAATGTAGCCTCGGCACCCATGCTCTTGCTCTTTCCGGCGTTAACAGTTTCGCGTCCCAGTCCCGTATCCGAGAAACGTGATATCTGCTGGTCGTGCGTATCCATGTAAAACGCAGCCAAGTCGAGTTGCAGTTTGCTATCCGCAAGATTCAAGTGAGATCCTATCTCGTAGTTCCATGAATATTCCGGCTTATAGAGAGTTTGCTTTTTAACGTCTGCTTCTACGGCTTTACTCTTCATGTTATTTAATACACCTTTTATTAATGCTTTTGTAGCTTCGGGTATCATTGGTGCGTTGTCTACTACTGGAATGGTGGCTTCGGCAACCTGAGTCATCATAGTAGACTGCATGTCACTGTTCAGCAATTCAGAGAAACTCTGTATGTTGAATCCTCCTGAGCGGTATCCGCGGGTTACGCTTGCGTATACGTTGTTTCGTTTGCCGAAGTTGTACTGCATAGCGAATTTAGGAAGTAATTGTAGATAGTCGTGGTCGGTCTTACCTTCATACCGTTGTGCGGCATTGAAAGTAGTGGCTTTTACCATCTGAATCTCTTTGTTCATGGGCGACAGTACTCCATTCAGAGAGTAGGTGTGCGACAAGTCGTATCCGGCATCGTATTTCAGAAACATCTTTTCATAATCTACACGCAGACCCACTGTTACAGACAGACCCTTGGCTCCCAGAAAATCATTCAGAGTAGTTTGATGAAAGAACGCTCCATTAAGAATAGGAGTCTTGAACTTATTGCCGATAAGTAGTTCATTACCGTTAATACGATCATCGAATTTGAATTTCATCGTCATATTTCCCATCGAAACATCTGGCAGATGCTTGTTGGCGTTGGTGTTGATGGTATTATTCAGCCAATCTATTCCGTCCGACCAGAATGTTACAGGGCCTTGTGTATCTTGCCATTGGTAGAAACCGCTTACACCGTTTATCCATTGCCAGTTGCTTCCCGGCTTAGATTTGGCAACCAGTTCTTCTGAGATGATTTTCGCGTTCTGCTTTTGCGTAAGCGAGTAGATATCTTTTTCTATAAAGTCTTGGTCCAAGTCCATGTGGTCTCGCAGATATTGAAATCCGGTTACGCTGCTCAGTATAAAAGACTCTTCTTGATGCTCCAAGTTAAGTCCGCCGTTTACCAAGTTACGCTTATATCCACTTTCTCTATTATAGGCGATGCGTCCTATATAGTCGGCCCGGTCTTCGTTTTCCTTATTTACCATGCCGGCATATTCGTATGGATATCCACCTTGGTTTACATATTCATAATTCACTGTGAAATCGAGCTTTGTGTTCTCTGTAGGCAGATAGATAGCGCGTACTCGTCCGCCGAATTCATTTCCGTTATCTATGCGTTTGTTATTGAATGTATTCTTGAAGAATCCTCCTTTATATCCGTAGAAGAATCCGGTAGAAAAGGCGAATTTTGGGCTGACGCGGTGATAGTGAGTAAGCGATGCGTTATACTCGTTGTGCGTAGCGGCACCAAGGCGTACGTCGGTTCCTTGATAGTTGAACGGCGATTTGGTGAATACACGTATCAAGCCTCCCATCGTATTGCGTCCGTACAGAGTTCCTTGCGGACCTCGCAACACGTCTATGCGTTCTATGTCGGAGTAATTGAAATCGAAAGCAGCCTTTTCTATGAAAGGGATGTTGTCTACATACAGTCCTACAGCCGGAGTGTTTACACGCGAGCCTATACCTCTTACATATACAGAGGTAGTAAGCTTAGAACCATAATCGGGAATAAACAAGTTTGGTACCAGTCCGGTTATAGATTTCACTGAAGTCACCGCATTGCTTCGCATATCATTTTGCGAGAACGAAGTAGCCGATACAGGCTGCTGTCTTAGTCGGTTATTATCTTTTGGTGTGGCAATGATTACGATTTCTTCAATATCGATAACCTTTGTAGTGTCTTTTGTCGATGTCTTATCTGTGATGGCAGGATTTGCCATGGCACTTACGGCAGCTGTCAGAACCAGCGGCAGTGTTACTGTACGTTTTCTCATCTTGTTTTTGCGATTTTATTAATTCGGTTGCAAAGTAACACTAAACCCACTATCCATGCAATCCTAATAAATGAGGATATTCTATATACGTTAAATGCTGTCGGCTTCTATATAGCCATGCATCACGGCATAGACAGCCAGACCGGAAGCCGACTTGATGCCCAATTTCTCTGTAATGTTCTTGCGATGCGAGATGACGGTAGTGAGGCTGATGCTTAACTTATCGGCTATCTCCTTATTGATGAATCCTTTGGTTATGAGGATTAATACTTCTATCTCACGCGGTGACAAGTCGTGCTCCGTATCGTGTTGCGGATAAGACGATGCCGGACGCTGAGCGCCATCATGGCCCGACGAGCGTAAAGCCATGATGCCTTTTACCAGTTTATCTTGCGGAAGATGTATGTTAAGCGTATGTATTCCGTTCAGTGTAGGCTGTTCGCCACCCGACAGAACGATGGTCTTAGTCTTGCGTTCCAAGAAAAAAACGGTATGTGCAAAGTAGATTTGAGCCGACACGAAGTAATGTGCATACATGTCGGGCGTGTCGTCTACCAGTCGCTCAAACGACGGGAATACACGTATGATAGCCTTGGGCAACAGTTCTTCTATTATTGTTTGAAGTCCTAAGGCGGTAAGCGTATTCTGTTCTACTATAGCTATTTCCGGAATCATATTAACGTTTTGTTTGTTCTATTCTTATTTGCCAAGATATAATGCGGCAGCTTCGGCGCAGCGTTCTCCGTCTATACCTGCCGATACTATACCTCCGGCATATCCGGCACCTTCGCCACAAGGGAACAATCCTCTTACTCTAACATGCTGTAGTGTCTCGTTATCGCGAATGATACGTACAGGCGATGAGGTACGAGTTTCTACCGCTATCATTACGGCATCGTTCGTAAGGAATCCGTGCGAGCATTTTCCGAATAGTTGGAATCCTTTGCTCAATCGTTCGCTGATGAACTGCGGCATCCAGAAGTGTAGGGGAGACGATACCAAACCAGGACTGTACGATGAATCGGGCAGATCGTAGCTCAATTTCTTACGTGTGAAGTCCACCATACGTTGTGCCGGTGCCGTTTGGCGCATATTTCCTTGCTGCCAACAAGTCTGTTCCAACTTCTCTTGGAAACGCATCATAGCCAACGTGTGTATTTCGCCTTCCTTCAAAGCTCCGCTTTTAGCTATCAGCTCTTCTGTTTTTTCTTCTGCCGAGCCGGGGAAAGGCTCGCTGCCGGTGAGGTTCAGTGTAGGGTCATTCAGGTCTTCGGGACGAAGCTCTACCACCATACCGGAGTTACTCCATCTTGTTCCGCGGTTGCTGGGGCTCATGCCGTTTACCACAATTTGGTGAGGACCGCTGGCTGCAGGCACAACGAATCCTCCCGGACACATACAGAAGCTGTATACTCCGCGTCCGTCTACCTGCTGCACAAAACTATATTCAGCAGCGGGCAGATATTTACCTCGTCCAGCTTTATTATGATATTGAATCTGGTCAATCAGCATAGAAGGGTGTTCCAAGCGTACACCTACGGCAATGCCTTTGGCTTCAAGCTCTACGCCGTTAGAATAAAGCCAACGATATACATCGCGTGCCGAGTGTCCGGTAGCCAATATAACCGGTCCGTGCAACTCTTTGCCGGTATCTGTTGTGATGCCTGTCACTTGGTCGCCCTCTATTAATAAGGCGTCCATTCGTGTCTGGAAGTGAACTTCTCCACCGCATTCCAATATGGTGTTACGCATATTCTCTATTACGCGCGGCAACTTGTCGGTACCTATATGCGGATGTGCGTCTACCAATATCGAGGTGCTTGCGCCGTGCTGACAGAATACGTTGAGTATCTTGTCGGTATTTCCGCGTTTCTTGCTTCGTGTGTATAACTTTCCGTCGGAATACGCTCCGGCACCGCCTTCTCCGAAACTATAGTTCGATTCCGGGTCTACCTTATGTTCGCGGCTGATACGCGCCAAGTCTTCTTTTCGTTCGCGTACGTTCTTTCCGCGTTCTACTATTATGGGTTTCAATCCCAGTTCTATCAGTTTCAGAGCTGCGAATAAACCTCCAGGTCCTGCGCCAACTACGATAACCTGTCGCGCATGTTCCACGTTCTTATATTCCGTGCGTATAAACTGCTCGTTATCGGGCTGTTCATTTATGAAAACACGGGCTTTAACATTGACGAAAATAGTACGTTGGCGTGCATCTATGCTACGTTTTATTACTTGAACGGCATTGATGGTGCGCACGTCTAATCCTTTTTCACGACTGATGTATTGTTTTAGCGACTGTTCGCTTGCTGCCTGTTCTGGCAGAACTCTTAGTTGATATTCGTTTACCATAACTGATTATGAACTTATTTGTGCAAAGATAGTGCTTTTATCCGAATAGTTCGCGAAAGGCTTCTTCTACCTTTCTTACCGGAACCAGTTCTATTTTTATTTTCCGTTTATCCAGCCCTTGCAGGTTATGCTTAGGTATAATCATTCGCTTGAAACCGAGTTTTTCTGCTTCGCCTATGCGCTGCTCTATTCGGTTTACCGGTCTTATCTCTCCGCTTAGGCCTACTTCGCCAGCCATGCAGACTCCGGCATCTATTTCCGCATCCATGTTGCTCGACAGGATTGCGCTTATCACTGCCAAGTCGATGGCGGGGTCGTTTACCTTCAGTCCTCCGGCAATATTCAGGAACACATCTTTCTGCGCCAACTTAAATCCCACTCGCTTTTCTAGTACTGCCAGAAGCATGTTCATTCGTCGCAAGTCGAATCCCGTAGCCGAGCGTTGCGGCATTCCGTATGCGGCGGTGCTTACTAACGCTTGCACTTCGATAAGGAATGGGCGTATGCCTTCTACCGCACAAGCGATTGCTATCCCGCTCATGCCTTCATGGTCTTGTGTAAGAAGCAGTTCTGATGGGTTGCTCACTTGTCGCAGTCCGTCTTGTCTCATTTCGTAGATGCCAAGTTCGGCGGTGCTTCCGAATCTGTTTTTTATGCTTCTCAATATACGATACATGTAGTGTTGGTCGCCTTCAAACTGAAGAACAGTGTCTACTATATGCTCCAGAACCTTCGGTCCGGCTATGCTTCCTTCTTTATTTATATGTCCAATCAAGATAACGGGCGTACCGGTCTCCTTCGCGAATTTCAAGATAGAAGCCGAACACTCTCTAACCTGCACGATGCTGCCGGGCGACGATTCTATGTTTTCTGTCGATATGGTTTGTATTGAGTCTATGATGACTAAATCGGGAGCCGTGTTCTTAATATGAGTGAATATCTGCTCCAGTGAAGTTTCGCAAGCTATCAGCAGCTCCGTTTCTTCGGGGTGGGGGATGCGGTCGGCACGTAGTTTGAGTTGGCGTGCGCTCTCTTCGCCAGATACATATAACACCTTCTTGTTAGCAAGACGCAGCACCGTCTGCAATACGAGAGTTGACTTTCCGATACCCGGCTCACCGCCTATCAGTGTAAGCGAGCCTTCTACCAGTCCACCGCCTAATACGCGGTTCAGCTCTTCGTCGCCCATGTCAATTCGTTGCTCGTCGCTCGAAGTAATCTCGAACAAGCGTTGCGGTTTCGACTTGATTGATTCTATTCCGTGGGCTACGTGTTTTGCTACTGGTGCCTCTTTTCGTACCACTTCTTCTACGAAAGTGTTCCATTGTCCGCACGACGGACATTTGCCTGCCCATTTAGGCGATTCCTGTCCGCAGTTGCTACATACATATACAGTCTTTTCTTTAGCCATCGTATTATCTACCTATTTTTCATACAAAGATAAAAAATAAGTGTAAGGTATGATATTGCCATTATATGGAAGTCATGAAATTCTTTAATAAAGTCGTCTTACTTCGACCGAAGTAAGCACGTTGACCGA
>ULYR01049463.1_pt1 | contig 37172 bp, 33 predicted proteins | sample 1962341 | NCBI WGS metagenome assembly ULYR01 (sample SAMEA4835868, study PRJEB28245) | human gut metagenome | biome: gut microbiome; material: fecal sample | place: Denmark | collected 2008 | reverse complement strand
CACACTTGGGACAGGGGTCTGGTCCCGGTGTCCCACTGATGCCATTATACCATGAATGCAGGAGTTTGAAAGTAAAAACTTTTAATGTGTAATAAATTAAGCTCTTAAAATAAATATTCATATCTGCGCATCTGCTGAAATATAATTGTTTTCACTCTTGCTTTCTCTTCATCAGAATATATGCCTACATTATTTATAAGTTCTTCCACGTCTTTCTTTGTAAACGAAAATTTTAAATTGTATCCGTATAATTGTTCAGCAGCCTCGAGTGCCTCCTCAAATCCTGAGCATATAGTCTTTGCATTCACCTCTCCCATCATCGCAACCGCATCGTCACCAAGAGGGTAATCCAGCGCTGTATCTGATAAAAGTCCTGCCCCTTGGTCAAAAAATGGACACAATCTGTTTTTGCCCTCTCCATTCATAAGAACAGCGATGTTGTGCATGTGTCTGTCCTCATTTAAAAAGAATGCATCAATCGTTAAGAGCTTGCACATATATATTCCAAAATTTTCAAGCTTTGTAATCTGCTCAACCTGCTCGACAACAAACTTCAATCTATCTGTGGTTTCAGGTATATGCCATACATCCTCTATGAAGCTTCTGTTGTACCTTGTCTTATATAATCTTTGAAGAGTTACAAGCTGCCAATCGTCATTTAAAAAATTATCACTTTTGGCACCATTAAAAATTTTTCTTTTATATTTTATCTGCTCTGGTTCATATATAACGAACTCGTCCTTTTTTAACGTAGATTTTTTTAATAGCTGGGATATCATATATTCGGCAAGTCCTTCATATCCTGTATAATCTGCCTTATACCATACACCGTCCTTTTCCCACTTTAACTGATTTCCCTTCGATGAATGTCTGTTGAACAGTTTGACATTGTCCTCAAATAACTCAACCATTTCTACCTCTCTATCATTATCCAAAAATCATCTTCCGCCATTCGTCCTTGTGTTTTACCTATTATAAGCATGGGGTCATAGAACGGAATTCCTAACGCATCTAACTGAATTTTTATTTTATCCCTTGTTTCTGGAAAACATCTGGATTTCAAAAATTCTTCATAATCGTCATAACTTGGATTATTGTTTGCACCAAACGCTCTGAACATAATATTGCTTACATAATTCTTTATCCTGATTTTCTGTTGAACCTCATCAACATCTATCAATGTACATTTTTTATTTTTATACATATACCATAACCTCAACGAATACTTCTGCTCCGGTATTTCTCTATTTTCCAACCAATCATCATGTTCAGACAATAAATCAATCAACATCACAACCGGACCGGTGATTTTCTTCTCACCGTTTTCCCAACGCTCTACCGTTGGCTTGGATACCCCCAGCAATTCAGCAAATTTTTTCTGTGTCATCCCAAGCTTTTTTCTAAATTTTTTTATTTCTTCTGCTGTTATATAATCCGGCACATTATATCTCTTCATACACATTCTCCCCTATACCATAAGCAACGCTCATAAGCAACGCTATAGGAATTGCCCATAGCACTGTCACCAATAAGCATTATGAAAGCTTTCAAATTTATCACCTTAAATACATTAAATCATCATTTTGATGATTTGTAAATAGATTTTGTCATCATTTTGATGGTTTTATACTATATTTCCTTTATTAAAAAAGACCCGGGAAACATTAATAAAACATTTCCCAAGTCTTTTTCTTTAGATATTCTTATCTCTTATAAGCTTCGCAGCCTCAACCATATTCCTTAGGCTGGCATCTGTCTCCGGCACCCCTCTTGTCTTTAAACCGCAATCGGGATTTACCCATAGCTTATCCTTTTCAATCTTCGTAAGCATTATACTAAGCGCATTCACAATCTCCTGCACGTCCGGTACACGCGGAGAATGGATATCGTACACTCCAGGTCCGACCTCCGTCTCAAAATGCTTCTCCCTCAGCGCATCCAATATCTGAAGGTCGGAACGTGAGGCTTCAAACGTAATCACATCCGCATCCATGTCATCAATCGCCGTAATAATGTCCGTAAACTCACTGTAGCACATGTGAGTGTGTATCTGCGTCTCCGGCTTAACTCCACTGTGGGTCAGGCGGAATGCCGGGATTGCGAAGTCAAGGTATTCTGTATACCAGTCCGATTTGCGAAGCGGCAGCTTCTCCCTCAAGGCTGCCTCATCAATCTGGATTATTCTGATACCGTCAGCTTCAAGGTCAAGCACCTCGTCCCTGATTGCCAGTGCAATCTGCGCTATCGATTCCCTTATCGAAATATCCTCCCTTGGAAACGACCAGTTCAGGATAGTGACCGGTCCTGTGAGCATGCCCTTCATAGGCTTCTTGGTAAGTGACTGCGCATATACAGACCATTCAACCGTTATAGGATTCCTGCGGTAGACATCACCCCATATAATCGGTGGCTTCACGCAGCGTGTTCCGTAGGACTGCACCCATGCCTTCTGCGTGAACAAAAATCCGCCCAGAGCTTCACCGAAATATTCCACCATGTCATTTCTCTCATACTCACCATGCACCAGCACATCAAGTCCGATTTCTTCCTGCCATGCCACACACTCAGCAATTTTCTTCTTATTAAAAGCTATATATTCCTCCCTTGAAATATCTCCACGCCTGTAAGCTGAACGATTTGCCTTTACATCCTGTGTCTGCGGGAATGAACCGATTGTGGTTGTCGGAAACTCCGGCAGGTTAAACACCATTTTCTGCCTGCTCTGACGCTCACTTCTCTTCGGCAGTCTTATATAATCATTTCCCCCAACACTCTCAAGTCGCTGTTTTACCTGCTCATTTTCGCAATCCCTCTTCGTGGTAAAAAGCTGCTGATTATCAATGTATGCTTTTTCCGATGTATAATCATCCAATTCTGCAAGAATACCCAGCTCATGAAGCTCCCCCAGCTTTTCCTCCGCAAATGCGAAATGGGACAGATAGTCCTGAGAAAGACTGTGCTCATGCTTTAACGTATATGGGACATGAAGCAATGAGCAGGAAGTCGATAGCACGACATTTATATTCTTTTCTTTAAGCTGTGCCAACGTCTTTAATGTGCGGTCGTAGTGATTTCTCCATATATTTTTCCCGTTTACCAGACCGGCAAACAACAGCTTGTCCTGTGGAAATCCATATTTTTCAATCAGTTTGACCGTCTCCCTGCCCTCTATGAAATCAAGCCCTATTCCGTCAAACGCCATTCCGGTCAGGTTCGCGTAAATATCCCTCACATCTCCGAAATAGGTCTGGAGCAGTACCCTGCAGCCGTTTTTGCAAGACAGCACCGCATCGTATATTCTGCAAAACAGCTCGATATCCTTATCATCCATATCCTGCACAAGCGCAGGCTCGTCAAACTGTATCCACGCCACCTGATTTTCGGCGCAGCTTTTAAGAAGCTCCCTATACGCCTTTATGAAATCATCCACATAATCAGCCGCCGCCCTGCTGCCCGTAAATCTGCACAGCCTGAGCATCGTATACACGCCGATTACTACGGGCTTTGTATCAATTCCAATCGACTTCGCCTGCTTATACTCGTCTAAAAGCTTACTTCCATACAGCCCGATAACCGTGTCGTCCTCGACCTCCGGGACAATATAGTGGTAATTGGTGTTAAACCACTTCTTCATGGCAAGCGCCTTCACATCTCCCGAGTCCCCCTGATATCCGCGCGCCATCGCAAAATATGTATCCAGCTCTGACAACTTTAATTCCTTGTAACGCCCGGGAACAATTCCAAGCATCACCGCCGTATCCAGAACCGCATCATAGTGTGAGAAATCATTGCTGGAAATATAGTCAATCCCCGCATTTCCCTGCGTGCTCCAATGAATTTTCCTCAACTGTGCTGCTGTCTGCAGCAGCTCCTGTGCACCGATTTCCCCTCTGAAATATTTCTCGGAAGCGAATTTTAATTCTCTTAATGTACCAATTCTCGGAAACCCAATTACCGATGTCTGCATAATAATCCCCTTTTCCGGGCAGGCTGCCGCACCGCCCTCCAACAATATTTTCTCTAATTATAATGGGCGGTCCGGTTATTGAAAAATATATAATTCTATACAGTTGTCATAGTTTAAAACTATGTCAGTCAAATGCAGCTCTCAGCCTTCTAATTTTCCCCGTCCAAATTATCCCTCTCCTCAAGCAGTATCTTTTTAAGCTTCTTAGCCGCAACACTCATAGGACGTTTTACATCATAGACCATACAGATATCGCGCCTTGGAATTTCCTCGTTCAGGCATATCTGCACTATCTCATGCCTCCTGATTGCCTGCTCCGCCATCGGTTGCGGGATAAATGCAAGCCCCAGCTCGGCTTTTACCAACGGCAGTATCTGGTCCGTGGTAGCTGCCTCCGTATCGAGCTTCATCTCAAGACCGTGCGCCATGAAAAACTGATAATAGAACTGGTAGGTCATCGTCTCCCTTCCAAGGCATATAAACGGATAATTCAAAATCTCCGCCAGGCTGAGCTCCTGACTCCCCAGCGCCGTGAAGGTCTTTCCTCCTACCAGTATCTCGCTAAAAGCCTGCAGTTTTACCTCCCTAAGCGGCTCCTTTGCGGTCGTCGGTGTCGTCACAACCGCGAAATCAATCTCCCCGCTCTTGACGGACTGCACCGCCTGCGGGGTTGAATGATTATATATCTTTATCCTTATTCCCGGGTATTCCATATGAAACCTTTTGAGTTTTTTGAGAAGATATATATTAAGCGCCGTCTCGCTTGCCCCGATTGCGATGCTGCCATGCTCCAAATCCGCATACTCCATCATCTCGTCCTCCGCGGTCTGTAGAATGGAAATCGCCGCTGCGACTCTTGTGTAGAGCCTTTCCCCCTCCGGCGTCAGGCGCACTCCCCTGTTCGTCCGGATAAACAATGTGCATTGTGCCGCACTCTCAAGACAGTTCATTGCCCTCGTGATATTGGGCTGGCTGTTCCCGAGCGCATGTGCAGCCTTTGTGAAGTTGCTGTATTTTGCAACATAATAAAAAATTCTGTAATACTCAAAATTAATATTCATATTCGCCTCTGTGATAATTTAAAATTATTGCTGTCATATCAATAATACTTTTTACATATCTCTGTACATTCATTATAATGAACCCTGGTTAGAAAAACAATGCAAAGAAGCACAATAAAGGAGGACAAAACATGCTGACAGCAGTAACAGGCGTAAACTGGGGCGACGAAGGAAAAGGCAGGGTCATCGACCTGCTGGCTGAGAAGGCTGATATAGTCGTCCGCTACCAAGGCGGCAACAACGCCGGACACACCGTCGTAACCGGGCAGGGGAAATTTATTCTCAATCTTCTACCCTCCGGCATACTTCATTCCAAGGTAATCTGTATATTAGGCGATGGTATGGTGGTAGACCCGGAGCATCTGTCAAAGGAGATTGCACAAATCCGTGAGAAGGGAGTGCTCGTAACCCCTGACAACCTGAGGCTCTCCTCAAGGGCTACCATATCCATGCCTTGGCACCGCGCACAGGACGAGCTTGAGGAAAGCCGTCTTGCAAAAACAGGCGCAGCCTTCGGCTCGACAAAACGAGGAATCGCCTACGCCTACAGCGACAAATACAGGAAAAAGACAATCCGTATGGGTGACCTGCTCCACCTCGATGAACCTCGCATACAGGCGCACCTTAAAATGATGCTCGACTCAAAGAACCTTGAGCTGTCGGGCTGCTACCATCAGGAGCGCATGTCCTATCCGGCTCTGCTCTCATGGTGTGAGAAGCAGGCAGCTCTTTTTGCTCCATATATATGTGACACAGGCAGCTACCTTGAAGCCGCTCTCAAAAACGGAAAAAATGTGGTCTTAGAAGCCCAGCTCGGCGCAATGAGAGATATCGATTACGGTATCTTCCCATACACCTCGAGTTCATCAACCATATCTGCCTATGGTCCTATAGGTGCAGGCATACCGGGTGAACATCTCAATCAGGTTGTCGGTGTACTGAAGGCCTACTCAACCTGCGTCGGTGCCGGTCCATTTGTTGCCGAGAGGGCAATGCCTGAGGCATGGATGGAGGCTCTCAGAAAATCCGGCGGTGAGTACGGAGCTGCCACCGGCCGTCCGCGCCGTGTCGGTCCGTTTGATGCCGTTGCAAGCCTTTACGGGCTGAAATGTCAGAAAGCCGACAAGATTGCCCTTACCAAGCTTGACGTACTCAGCAGCCTGGACGTGATACCGATAATTGTAGGCTATCGTCATGGCGATGAGACGACCACCTGTTTTGACCCTCTCGAGGATCTGGACTCATGTGAGCCTATAGTTGAATATCTCCCGGGCTGGAAGGAGGACATATCGGCATGCACTGACTATAACGACCTTCCCGACAAGGCAAAGGCATATATAACCCGTCTGGAAAAACTGCTTGAACATGAAATACAGTTTATTTCCGTAGGCGCAGAACGAAACCAGTATTTATTAAAGGGAGAATGGCTATGAGACACTTGATTGATCCACTGGATTTTACACTTGAAGAAACTCTGAAAATATTGAACCTTGCTGACCGAATTTCAGCAAATCCATCAGCATATTCACACGTCGCTGACGGAAAGAAGCTAGCAACACTCTTCTACGAGCCGAGTACGAGAACACGCCTCTCCTTCGAGGCAGCCATGTTAAACCTCGGCGGTCAGACCTTGGGCTTCGCCGGAGCCGGGCAGTCCAGCGCCACCAAGGGTGAAACCGTCGCTGACACTGCGCGTGTAGTAAGCTGCTACGCCGATATCATAGCTATGCGCCATCCAAAGGAGGGAGCACCTCTTCGCGCCTCGGTATACTCTGGCGTACCTATTATAAATGCGGGCGACGGCGGTCACAATCACCCTACACAGACACTTATCGACATGATGACGATACGCCAGCGCAAAGGGCGCCTGGATCATCTCACCGTAGGCTTCTGCGGCGATTTAAAGTTCGGACGCACCGTTCACTCGCTCGTGAACAGCCTCGTCAGATACCCGGACAATCAGTTTTATTTTATCTCCCCAAGCGAACTTTGCGTGCCCGAATACCTGATTGAGGACACATTGAAGCCGGCAAAGGTTCCCTATCACGAGGTTGATGATCTTGAGGACACTCTTCCCAAGCTCGATGTCCTGTATATGACGCGCGTACAGAAGGAACGTTTTTTCAACGAGGAGGACTATGTCCGCCTAAAAGGAACATACATGCTCACCAAGGAAAAGCTTGAGCTTGCGCCGGCAGACATGCCCGTGCTTCACCCGCTTCCGAGAGTAGATGAGATATCACTTGATGTCGATTCTGACAAGCGCGCAGCTTACTTCCAGCAGGTGCAGAATGGTGTCTATGTCAGAATGGCGCTTATCATGGCACTGCTCGACATTCCCGACCCGGTAACAGGAGAGGAGGTTTTATCATGTTAAATGTGGAGTCCATTCAGAACGGAATAGTAATCGACCATATTACTGCAGGAAAAGGTCTTGAAATATACAAGTTTCTCCATCTTGAAAACATCAGCCGTTCCATTGCACTTCTCCAATATGTGAAAAGTGAAAAATACGGCAAAAAGGATTTAATAAAAATTGAGGGCTCGGACACACTGCCACAGCTTGATATTCTCGGCTATCTCGATGACAAAATTACACTCATCTATATAAAAGACGGCAAGGTCGTACAGAAGCTTCACCCCGTCCCGCCGATAGAACTGCGGAATATCATCAGGTGCAAAAACCCGCGCTGCATCACCAATCTCGAGGCAAACTGTGAGCACATATTCAGAATGTCCTCGTCAAAGAAATACAGATGCATCTACTGCAATCAGGAGATAATCACAAGGCAATAATTGTCAAAGGATAAACATTCAACCGTTTGTAGTAGGGAATTTCAACAATTTCCCCATTATATAAAAAACGCAGTCTCCCAAAAACGGGAACTGCGTTTTTCACGTCCGTATTATATGATGGCTGCTTTCACGAAGCCTCAGGACTCAGTCTTAATTTTTCTTAACTCCCAGTGTCACCTGCTCGCCGTTGATATCCCATTCCTTGGTATAACCGTCAAGCTCACCTGTCACAACCTTGGTTGCAAGAATTTCGGTGGTAATCTGGTCCGCCTTGGCATCGAGAAGTGCCTTAATCTTGTCGCTTCCGTCTGCGTAGATTGTGATTGTATCCATTACCTCGAAGCCTGCTTCCTTTCTCATGGTCTGAATCTTGCTCACAATCTCACGGAGGAAGCCTTCCTCAATAAGTTCAGGTGTGAGGTTAGTGTCAAGCACTACCGTGACACCGCTCCATGAGTCTGATACATAGCCCTCTGTCTGCGCTATCTCGATAAGGAGGTCATCCTTGGTAAGCTCTACCTTCTGACCATCAAAGTCAAACTCAAGAGCACCCTTCTCATTGAGTGTATCCATCGCTGCGTTGCCGTCGATGCTCTTTAATGCACCCTGAATCTTTCCAAGAAGCTTGCCATACTTAGGTCCGACAGTCTTAAGCTGTGGCTTGAAGCTGTAGGAGCTGTATGCTCTAACGTCGTCAGTGAACTCGACGCTCTTTACATTGAGCTCGTCCTCGATAATCTCAACGAAGAACTCAGAAAGTGTCCAAGGAGCCTTAATGTACATCTTTCCGATTGGCTGACGATTCTTGATGTTGGCTGCATTTCTGCATGCTCTACCGATAACAACCGCTGAGAGGACATCCTCCATGCTCGCCTCAAGGTCTTTGTCAATCCAAGCCTCGTTTGCAACAGGGAAGCTGCAAAGGTGAATACTCTCAGGAGCGTTCTTATCCTGCTTTGCAACAAGATTCTGATAAATCTCCTCTGTCATGAACGGAATCATCGGAGCTGCTGCCTTGCAGAAGGTTACGAGTGTTGTGTAAAGTGTCATGTAAGCGTTAACCTTATCCTGCTCCATGCCCTTAGCCCAGAAACGCTCACGGCAGCGTCTTACATACCAGTTGGAAAGCTCGTCTATAAAGTCCTCAAGTACCTTGGCTGTCTCTGTAATCTTGTAGTTTGCAAGATTGTCGTCAACCGTCTTAACAACAGTCTGAAGCTTGGAGAGAATCCACTTGTCCATTACAGGAAGCTTATCGTACTCAAGCTTGTAATCATTTGCATTGAAGTTGTCAATATTAGCGTAGAGCACGAAGAAGGAGTATGTGTTCCAGAGTGTTCCAAGGAACTTTCTCTGTCCCTCCGTAACCGCCTTATCGTGGAAACGATTAGGAAGCCATGGAGCTGAGTTCTCATAGAAATACCATCTGATGGCATCTGCTCCGTGCTGTGAAAGTGCATCAAATGGGTCAACAGCGTTGCCCTTTGACTTACTCATCTTCTTACCCTCGGCATCCTGGACGTGTCCAAGAACGATAACATTCTTATATGGTGCCTTGTTAAATAAAAGTGTAGAAATAGCAAGCAGTGAGTAGAACCAGCCTCTCGTCTGGTCTACAGCCTCGGAGATAAAGTCTGCCGGGAACTGCTTCTCAAATAAATCCTTATTCTCAAACGGATAGTGGTGCTGTGCAAATGGCATTGAACCTGAATCGAACCAGCAGTCGATAACCTCAGGAACTCTCTTCATCTGCTTTCCGCACTTAGGACACTTGATAGTGACAGCGTCAATGTATGGGCGGTGAAGCTCAATGTCATCCGGACAGTTGTCGGACATGCTCTTTAACTCCTCGATGCTTCCGATAGAGTGCATGTGTCCGCACTCACACTGCCAGATATTGAGCGGAGTACCCCAGTAACGGTTACGGCTGATACCCCAGTCCTGAACATTCTCAAGCCATGCACCGAAACGTCCCGTACCGATTGTCTCAGGTATCCAGTTGATTGTCTTGTTGTTAGCGATAAGGTCATCCTTAACGGCTGTCATCTTGATGAACCAGCTCTCTCTAGCATAGTAGATAAGCGGTGTATCACATCTCCAGCAGAAAGGATAATCATGCTCGAACTTAGGTGCGTCAAAGAGCTTGCCCTCTGCCTCTAAGTCCTTTAATACCAATGGGTCTGCCTTCTTGACAAACAATCCGGCATACGGTGTCTCCTTTGTGAGTTCACCCTTTCCGTCTACGAACTGTACGAACGGAAGGTCATACTTACGTCCGACCTTGGCATCGTCCTCACCAAATGCAGGTGCAATGTGAACGATACCTGTACCATCTGACATTGTTACATATCCATCACATGTAACGAAATGTCCCTTCTTGTTCTGCTTTGCAGCAGCCTCTCCCGCACATGCAAAGAGCGGCTCATACTCCTTGTACTCAAGGTCACTTCCCTTATACTTTTCAAGAACCTCATAAGCCGTAACAGCAGGTGTACCTGCCTCCTTGTCCTCAGCCTTTGCAAGTCCGCCAAGCACCTTGTCAAGAAGTGCCTCTGCCATATAGTAGGTGTAGCCGTCGGCAGCCTTTACCTTGCAGTATATCTCATCAGGATTTACACAGAGAGCCACGTTAGAAGGAAGTGTCCAAGGGGTTGTTGTCCATGCAAGGAAGTATGCGTCCTCACCCTTAACCTTGAAGCGCACGATTGCAGAACGCTCCTTAACAGACTTATAGCCCTGTGCAACCTCGTGTGATGAGAGAGGTGTTCCGCATCTTGGACAGTAAGGAACAATCTTAAAGCCCTTGTATAAGAGCCCCTTGTCCCAAATCTGCTTAAGAGCCCACCATTCGGACTCAATAAAATCATTATGGTAAGTAACGTAAGGGTTATCCATATCAGCCCAGAAGCCTACTGTCGCGGAGAAATCCTCCCACATTCCCTTATACTTCCATACGCTCTCCTTACAGTGCTTGATGAACGGCTCAAGACCATATTCCTCAATCTGCTCCTTGCCGTCAAGCCCAAGCATCTTCTCAACCTCAAGCTCCACAGGAAGTCCGTGGGTATCCCAGCCTGCCTTACGCGGTACAAGATAGCCCTTCATTGTTCTGTATCTTGGAATCATATCCTTGATAACTCTTGTGAGCACATGTCCGATATGTGGCTTACCATTTGCGGTAGGTGGGCCATCATAGAACATATATGTCGGGCAGCCCTCCCTGATTTCCATGCTCTTCTTAAATACGTCATTGTCCTTCCAGAACTTCTCGACAGCCTTCTCGCTCTCGACGACGTTACGATTTGCCGATACCTTATCGTACATCTTTAATTCCTCCATTTTCACAAAATAAAACCTCTGCACATTCTCATGGCAGAGGTCATAAAATACTCATCATATTCACCGACATACCATCATATGCGTTCCATGTAACGTATGGAATACGTCTGTATCTACTCGCAAACGCTTTCGTACAGCGACTGTGGAGTGATATTCAACATCGCCTTACTCGTACCGCAATCCCAGCACCTGCGGCTCTCTGTGACTTTCAGATGATATCTACTGTCTCCGTCATTGTCTTTAAATCTGTGAATATTCTAGTATAGCTTATTTAAAATTGCAAGCACTTTTTAATTCAAAGGGACAATTTCTATGCTAATATCCTGTCTCCATTACTTATATTGTATATCTTATCTGCTACACGGTCATACTTGCTATTATGACTGATTACAATAATCAGACTATCATTCTTAAGCTGCAGACACTATTTATTCCGAATATAAATCAGAAAGAGGATATCGCGGAAGTTCCTCCTGTGAATACGCTGTCATAAGTGACACTCCCTCTTCCTCGGTAAGCATTCTGGTGTCCTTATCATCCTCAACACCATCAAAATAAAAGGGACCCTTTTTTCCATCCATATACCCTTTTATATACAGATATGTTTCATATACAAATTCGTTTTCTGTAAATTCTACAAATTTATGGTAATATAAATCGCTTGCACCTCCGGAACTGTTAAATGTCCCGTCTGTCTTTAGCCATAGAATACATCTAAAGTTTATTTTATACGCATATACATTTTCCCCATCTGTATGAAAAATATATGATGGTTCATTATATAATACCACTTCATTATAGCCATCCGAATCAAAGTCAATTACGCTGAACTCTTCACCGCTCGAATGTCTTCTAAAGAGCTTTTCAAGGTTTTCATATGAATCGCCTTCTAACGTGAATGAGCCTTCATTCAGCAATACCTTCATAATCAATTCCGGAATTGATGCAATAAGCTCTTCACTAAGCTCACTGCCGGCTTCCTCTGTTTCTAAATCAGATGCTATGCTTTCGCAGTTTTCTTCTGTCATCTGGTTCTCATCCGTCCAATCTGTTATCAGATTTTCACTTTCTTCAACAATCTCTCTTGTAATTGGCGATTCACCAGCTTCAGCTGTTATCCGGTGCTTATTTTTTTCCGAACAGCCAGTACAACATACAGATAATGTCAGAACAAGCACACATAAAATACAACTTTTTTTATACATAAGCTCACACTCCTGTCATATACTTTACTTAAGTTAACAGCCTGCCTCATTGAAAACATACCTAATTTCCCCTGCCAATATTTTCCTTGCTTCAAGAGTAGTATCATTCGGACCCTCATATTCAGAAAAGATTATTCTTGTGGCATCATCTACACCAGCTGTCGCCATAAGTCTGTTTTTACAGTCTATAAATTCACCATTCATTTCATACTTAATCGTAGCTAACTGTGCAATAATATTACCTTCTTTTACCCCCATATCACCTGCTATTCGTTGCAATGTGGCTTTTCTGCCAGACCATGTCCATTGACATATAAGACCGCAATATTTATATATATTATTTTCTCTCATCCAGATAAAGCTGCACCCTATCCTGTATGACTGCCACTGTTGCTTCCTTTGACTTGCCGCCTGCGAAGTAACTCTCCATTTCCTCCACCATAATGTTAATTATCTCACTGTTAGCCGGCATATACAATTCTACATTATCTATCAGGCTCATTACCACGTCTATCTCCTCCTGTGTTGCATAATGATGGTTTACCGGTCCCTGCCCGGTGTAAAATGTAGAGCGCTTCTCCTCTCCTGCGTGTGCAAGTTCTTCATCAGTGTAATCCGGTGATTATTATTCATGGTAAAAGACTCCGATCCATAGGTTTTGTTACGTATATTTTACCATATATTTTTTCACCTGGTAGGTGAATAATGAGTATCTTAAAGAGCTTTTACACCCCAACCCGGATAACTTCATCATAAAGCTCAGCCAGCTTTTCAGGCATTTTGTGTGCCACCGAAATTACTGTTTTCCCCTCCAATGCAAGAACTGTTCTCTCAATGAAATCCGTTGTTACAGAATCCAGATTAGCTGACACTTCATCAAGGAGCAGTATCTTACTATCCCTGATAAAGGCTCTCGCCAAATTGATTCTCTGCTTTTCCCCACCAGAAAAATTAGAACCATTCTCACCAACCAGTGTATCCAACCCATCCGGGAGCCCCTGAATTAGATTTTCCAACCCACACTGTTTTAGAACATTATGTATCTGTTCGTCTGAATATTCTCTATACAGTGTAATATTATTCCGAATAGTATCGTTAAATAAAAATACTTCCTGACTTGCTAAACTTACCAGGTGGCTTAGAGAGTTTCTTTCCACCTGTTTTAGCTCCTCATCTCCTATCATAACTTCCCCATCATATTCGTCATACATACCAGAAATAATATTTAACAGTGTGCTCTTGCCCGAACCGCTCTCTCCAACCACAAGGTATTTCTTTCCTTTTTTAAATACAGCCGAGAAATTATTGAGCCCTTTCGTCTCGTTAAAAATAAGAGAAACATTCGTCAATCTAATATCTCCGTATACAGCCTGTTTTTCTCGCTTCGGATGATTATCTTCTTCGCTATGAAGGATAGCCATATATTTTTCTGTCAGCTTTTTGGATGACTTGAATCGAATCCATGTATCCGATGCGGTCATAATGGGAGAAATAATTTTCCCAGAAAGCTGTCCGAACGCAATGACTATTCCAACGGTAAAGCTTCCTTTAATTGCGAAATAAGCTGCAAGTGCCATGATAATCACTGTAGATGTCAGCCCAGCAAGTTCATTTAGGCAAAGGAATAAAGTCTTGTCATTGCCGTTTATCTCTTTTGCCTTTTCCTGCTTTTCATTAGCCTGCTCATGCCTTCTGATTATCTCATCATATAGGTGATAAGAACTGATGATTCGATAGCCGCGAAAATCATCCTTAATTTCTCCCGAATAAGATGCAGACTGTTCTGCATAGCCTCCTGTACTCCGTTCCAGCCTTTTTCCAGTATGCTTTACAACCAGTGCCGTAAAAACACCTATCACAAGTATCAGTAAAAGCATCAATGGCTTTATATATATACAGGTAATTACCGCCACAAAAAATGAAAATACAATCATAGGTATCTGTAAGATATTATTGAAATACAACTCCTCATACATATTGAGATTATTCTGCAAATCATTCATGTAATCCCCTGTATTCCTGCTTTCAAAATCAGTCACATCTTTGTGCAGAATCCTATCAAATAAATCATGCTTTAAGTCCTGTCTGGCTTTACATATCAGCTTGTTTTTTGTGATACCATAAAAGAATTCAGAAAATACAGTCTCTAATAAAAAACAATTCCAACAATTAATACTCTCATAAGCCTTTGCAGATTTCCTTCCGCAGCACAATTCATAATCTCGCTTAAAACGAACGCAAAGAAAACACTCATCGTAGAAGAAACAACAAGCAAAATCGCATACACAGAATATAATCCTTTGTTTTTAATAATATATCGATACACACTCTACCTCCGTACATCACAAAAACCATTGCAATAAATATCTGATAGTGTACTGTTACTTTCCGTTAAATTACCTCTCCTTGTAACTTATTTTCTCTCATCCAGATAGAGCTGAACTCTGTCCTGTATAATTGCCACAGTCTCCTCCTTAGACCTGCCGCCCATGAAGTAGCTGTCAAGTTCTTCCTTAATGATATTGCTTATCTCACTGCTATATGACGGAGACAGCTCCACATTTTCTATTAAATTCATCACCGTGTCTATTTCTCCCTGCGTAGCATAATGGTAATTTACAGATTCCTGCTCCGTGTAAAATGTACTGCGCTTCTCCTCTCCTGCATGTGCAAGCTCTTCATCAATCATCTCCTGCTGCCTCTGTTTATTAGGGGAAAACCATCCAATACTGGAATTATCATTTATAAGACAGAACTTGATAAATTCCCATGCTCCGTCCTTACAGCCGGAAGTCGAAACAATTGAATATGCATCTGTTACTGAGAGATTATGGCATGCTCTTCCATCAGCAGTAATATATCCTTTAATTATAATATCGTCACCATATTTGGCATAATATTCCTGTATAACTTCAAAATTATACAAATTTATATTGTTTATAAGACTTGTCTTTTCTTCTACCGGCGAATAATTTGCTTCACTCGGAAGCGGTTCTATTATATCAAGCAGCACATCGAAGGTTTGGGTTGTAAAATCACAGGTTCCACTATCACTGTCTATAAATGTATCAATCGAATATTGCAGAATTCTTGCCAGCATAAATTCCCTTGTCCATGTAGAAAATACACTGCCCGGATTATTGTTAAGGCACTCTGCCACATCATCTATTGTCCAGCCTGCACTCTCACCCACCATGTCTGCCTTTCCAAAATATGAATATATAACATACTCCAACGGCACAGAGACAAGCACACCGTCTATCGTACATGCCTCGACAACAGATTCTACATAATCCTGTATGTCTATTTCTGTATCTCTGTCAAAATATGGTCTGAGGTCATCTATTACACCCTTATCGACAAGGTTGTAAATATCTAAATATTGCAGATTAAGCATATCCGGTGCATTTCCGGAGGCAAGGTCAAGATGAAGTCTCGTTGTTGCCTCATCCGTAGTTAACTCATTGCTTCTGTCATTATATGCCCTTATCGATACATGATACTTCTGCTGGCTTTTATTAAATTCTACTATGTTACGCTCAAGCAACACAGGTGTATACATACAGCCTATTACAAGCTCTTCCCTGTCCTCTTCCGTAATATCCGCCCTGCTCACACGTCCGACAAATTCATATTCAAAAGTCTTGCCTGTCTTGTCGCTTTTATCATTATACATAACTGCTATGCACGAATCATCTATCAGATATACATTAGTTACGTCATTACTTACAGTATCAACATCCGTCCACCTAAATAATGTATCCGTGGTTTCTTTTTCCACATCATACACTAATATTCCATTTCCACCTTTCACAAATATTCTGCCGGCAACACTTCCTAATATATCTCCTAATGGGAAGCTGAACTTTCGCTCTATCACATTTCCCTTCTCATCTATTCTGAATATTCCATAATCATCTGCGTAATAAGCACTATACCATGCTGATGAGTCATAACTGAATACACGTCCGTTCACTCCAGCTAATTGTGTAACATTGCCATCATGGTCAACTATATTAAGCCCTTGATAGTCCCTGACGTAATAATAGCCATCTGCCGTAACAACAAAATCCTGTGCGAGATTTAATTGCCTTGGATTGTTCCTCTCCGGCATATCCGCACTCAATCTCATAGCCTCAATTGTCTCATCCTCATAATTATATTTCAAAATAAAGGATATATAATTATTGTTAACATCCGCTGCCTCTGCTAGCATATACAGCCTGCCATCATCTCCTTCATACAGCTTATCTATATACATATATGAATAGCTTCCAAGCTCGTCATTTATCAATTTTTCAATCTTTGAAAATTCAATCTCAACTGTCTTTTTGTCGGTAAGAGAATAGACGGATATTCCTCCCTCTTCTCCTTCCTCAATCATGTTTAAATCTCCATCACTGCAAAAAAGCTTATCCCCAATAAAAAAAGTATCTATCAACCTTATATTCTCAGGCAGTTCCCATTTTCCATCGTCCTCAAGTCGCCATGTGTATAAGTCGGCATTCTCCCAGTATGTGCTGTCCACCGTCTGCCCCTCTGACAATGAACTATCCGTTTCAGTCTGTCCATCCGCGGTACCAACACTATTCCCGCCTTTTGCACTACAGCCTGCTGCCACAAACGCAAAAAGGCATAGCCATACAGCTATGCAGCCTAAAATTTCAGAAGTTTTCTTGTAACCTTTCATAATTATCTTCCTCCTCGTATAATATTTTTGAATGCTGTCTTATTATGTAGTTCAAGCAAGACCGCAATATTTTTATTTAGCAATTAAAACACCTGACCATATTCATCAACATAATAAGAAATATCACTGCTTCCTACTTCTTTCCCATTTCTAAATACCACAATTTAAAATAATATTGTACGCCCTGTTGTTGTTATATGACGAACTTCAGCTGTCCATCCATCCTGTGCAATACCATCTGGTACAGAAAAAACCGATGCATATCAGCTTCCAGATGTAAATCGTGAGTCATAACCTTCATCCCACTCATAATTAAGAAATATTTCACTATTAACACCAACATTAAAAGTCACATTAGGCAAGATTGTTACAGATATTGATTTTGTAACCCCAACAGTAGTATTGTCGTGCTGCCCATACCCCAAAGTCATAATTCCATCATCTGTATTCGGCATCGCAAATACGTTTACTGGTGTAATAAATGTTACAATACCCACAATTAACATAGCCATAACTTTTTTGAATGTTTTTACAATCTTGAAATCCTCATTATAATGTATTTTTCAAACTTTCCCCCTAACTAATCTATGAAAATACGCTGCAGCCATTCTTCCCATAATAGCATTACACTTCCCACCCGACGTATGATTTAAACCATACGCCAATGTTATACTATTTTTGCTTGATTGTCCATGACATTGAACCCTGTTTTTTTAGCCTCCAATGTCATGGACATTACTTGCACTGTATAGTATAGTCAAGTATATGAAAACCTTTTTACATCTCACATAAGCACGAAAGGGGTACTATATTGTGAAGAAAAATTTACGTTCAGTTATTGCACTTTTACTTATTGTCTTTAATATCTCAATAATATTTGATAACAGCTTTATCAATAATTTGAATAACGGTAATGTATCGGTTTATTCGGATGAAGATAATAACACCTACGATAAGAATAAATAAATATCGTACAATTATTTTACATTATGCTTTTCAATCCAGCCATTATACAATTTCATTCTTCCTTTTTCCTTGAGCATCCATGCTATCCAATAAGCACACTCACACATCTTTATGTCATCATCGGAAACACTGTTTCCGCATTCCGCATTATTCCACGGAATGCAGTATATAATGGTGGATAAGCAATGCATTCTTTCACAATTCAACTCCAAATTTATGCCCCATTCAGAATAATTATTTGAATCCGTAAAACGTGCTGCATTACCTGTATAACTTGCACAACGCGTTAATGTACCCTCAAAATTAGTTGCAGATGCTCTGTCATTACCCGAATCGCTTAGATAAGTATTACACATGCTTTCATATACTCCAAGCTTTGTGTAATTTTTTACCTTATCCATACAGTAAAAATATCTATTTATAACCATTGTTTCTATTCGTGTAAAAATTGTCAGCTTTTCTATATTCTCAATATTAAAACCCAACATTTTCTCATGCAGCAATGCATATTTTTCATAATTATTTTTCTCTATTCCCATATCTGCGCCAACATTCACATACTCTAAAAGCATACGATTTATAGGGATATTTACATCAAGTTTTTTCGCTATTTTTTCGTTCAACCTTCTGCCTGTAACATAATCATCTATTGCCTGGGCATGTACCATATCATCCCATATTCTATGCGTCTCCCAGTCATCACACACCATAACGTCCTCCAACAACACCCCTCTAAGCTCCAGCTTATCAAGAAGTGCTTCCACTGTACTGCGTTTAGGCGAAACCCTCCTGTTGATTATTCTGCTGACTGTCTCTGGTGCACATACTCCTTCGGCAAGCTCTTCGATGGTCATGCCATGTAGTTTTCTCCGCTCGTTGATAAGCTTCTCAACAGGATAGAATTCCCAGTCACTGTTATAATACGGATACCACTCTAACAGCTCTCCCTTGACATGATACCTGTTTCTCAGCCATTCATAATGTTCAAGAAAACTATCGTACTGCTTATCCGGTTCTTCTCCAAGGAGCTCCAGCAAGGTATGCCTTTTATTTAACAGCGGACATATATAGTGAAGTCTTGACGTGTCACTGAGCACTTTTAGGGTAGCATTACATTCATTAAGCCATACCTGCCTGTCATAGTCTCCCATGCGTTCCGGTGTATTTATGTCCAGCATTTCACAGATTGTTTTCGGATAGACACACGCCATAGTCCAATGGTCCGAATTTCTTCTGTGACAATATGCAAGAAGTCTCTCATACAGCTTTTCCGCCTCCATATAATTTCCAAGCGCTGCGTTCAGCTGTGCAATATTGGCAAGCATAAAATACTCGTATATCGATATGCAGGTAATTTCAGCCACACCGTAATCTTCTATGGTATAACCGATTGCCTTTTTGTACATGCACAGTGCCTCAACTGTATCTCCATCAAGCTGTGCTATTCTTGCATTCATGTATGTCATGAACTGCATATTAAGCCGGTCACCTCTTACACAATATCGGTTTTCATACTCCTCTACAGCCTTCTTTGCCGATTCGAGCCTGCCTGCCCTCAGAAGCTCCAGTATATTGAATCTGGCATATATCTCATCATACTCATCCCGGCAAAGATATCTGCCGGCAAGACTTGCGCTTATTCCAAGTCTTTGAAGCACCATCCTCACAACATGGATATCACCGACGTCCTCCCCTTTTTCAAAGCTATTATATATATCCAAGTCGCACAGACCCTTGCAGACAGTCTCCGCAGATACTCCCTGCCTGTCACGCTCATATGCTGCCATTTTTCCTATATAACTGTATGTCAAATAAAATCATTCCCCTCTCCGTCACCTGTATATCCGGTAACCGCGCTGTACATATTTATCCTCTGCGTATTTTGGCGTTCTCCTGCGATATTACAGGCAATAAAATATATTCCCATCTATCAATCCCCCTCCAAAATACCGCAGACACTGTCCTATTTCCTACACTATATTTTAAATACAATTTAACATTAACTTTTCATATAATCATATCAATATTTCTTACACTTTATTATATACTCTAAATGTGACATCCACAATGACTTATTATCCCCTTTGCAGGTTCTCTGATAACATGATGTTGGGGTCAAAACATGTGCTATAAACTTAGCATGTATAACGTATTATATTTATGCATATCACGACTTTTGGAGGAAGCTTAGATGTTCTTAGAACATCTCGCTTCGTACAACGGAGCTGATATGCATAAATATAATACGTTATACACTCGTAAATTAAGTTGGCATGTTTTGACCCCCACATCATAACATTTCAGTATTATTTTCTCTCCCACATAATATTTTAGCCACGGCCTCACCCTATAATCAGGTAAAACCGTGGCTGCCCCTTAATTTTAAGCTCTAAAATATCTGTCCATACTCATCGACATAGTATGATATATCAGCACTTCCAATTTCATTTTCACCATTGCTCAGAATAATCTTGAACAATATTGTGCGCCCTGTTGTCTTAATGTGGCGCACCTCCACCGACAAGCCATCCACCGCAGAATCGACCTCCGCGTAGCCGCTTCCCGATGTGAACTCCGAATCGTAGCCCTCATCCCACTGATACTTAAGCTTTATCGTACCGCTCACATCAATATCAGCCTGCCTGCCGTAGCCTACTATTGAGGTTATGCTCTTGTCAAACTGCACCTCACAGCTTGAGCGCTGTCCATACCCGCCGAATACGACATGTCCATCCTCTGAGGCTGCCGCCGCGGACACATTCACAGGGGCAGTGGCGGTTACAAGACCTGCAAGCAGCACAGCCATAACCTTTTTAAGTGTTTTTGCCATGTGAAATTCCTCCTTTTCTTTGCATTTTTGTTATGTGCTTCATTCACGATACATTACTTTAATCGTAATTTTATATTAGCATAATATACTGTCAATTTCCATGACATTTTACTCATTTTCTCAGGTAAGCAATGTCATAAATTTGGCTGGTCATGCATATTATATTTTCCATGATTTTAGGTTTATGAACAATGTAATTTCAATGCAATATTACACTATAAAACTCTCCGTGTCTAAGCATGGTTATGGGCAATGAATTTTTGTATAATTCTTGATATTTTTTTCTCTAAATGATAGACTGTCAATATATGTAACTGTATAATCTACAGCAGAATAATATTCTTCTATAGATTACAGGGTCTGTAAGCACATGTAGCGGTAAAACGAACACCGCTCAGAAATGAGGATTGTTATGGGCAGGTTTTTAAACCCAGGAAATAGTGCTTTTTTAGTTGCACTGAATTCAAAAATATACGTTGATAAAACTAATCTTCTTGACATCACCAACGATGTCATAGATACGGATGATGCCTTTATTTGTAACAGCAGACCACGCCGCTTCGGTAAGTCCATAACAGCCAATATGCTGTCGGCATATTACAGCAAAGGTTGTGATTCTGCAGCGATGTTTGAAAAGCTGGACATAGGAAAAAAGCCTTCCTTCAGAAAGCATTTGAATAAATATAATGTGATACATTTTGATGTACAGTGGTGTATGATGGACGCCAAATCTGCGGAGCAGACGGTTTCCTACATCAATAGGCACCTGCTTGATGAGCTCAGGGCTGAATATCCTTCCATCATTCCCGATAATACTGAGACTGCCTATGGCGCGATGTCATGTATAAATGCTGCATGCGGCGATAAATTCATTGTTATTATAGATGAATGGGATGTGCTTATAAGAGAAGCTTCCTCTAATCTTAAAGTTCAAAATGAATATATCAATTTTTTGAGAGGAATGTTTAAGGGAACAGAACCTACGAAATACATCCACCTTGCCTACCTTACAGGTATCCTTCCTATCAAAAAGTTAAAGACCCAGTCCGCACTCAATAATTTTGAGGAATATACCATGCTCGATGCCGGCAGCTTCGCACCATATATCGGTTTTACCGACAATGAGGTTCAGAGCTTGTGCAAATGCTATAATATCGACTATACTTCCGTAAAACGCTGGTATGACGGCTACCTGCTCTCCGATTACCAGGTCTATAATCCCAAGGCGGTAGTAAGTGTTATGAAAAGAAGGGAATTTACAAGCTATTGGTCTGATACCGGAACCTATGAAGCGATAAAGCCACTCATTAACATGGATTTTGACGGTCTTAGAACCGCGATTATTACCATGATGTCCGGTGATGGTATTGTGATAAATACCAAATCCTTTCAGAATGATATGTCCACCTTCAAAAATAAAGATGATGTGATAACCGCACTTATTCATCTTGGCTACCTTGCGTACCATTCCAGAACACGCATGGCATTTATTCCTAACGAAGAAATCAGGAGCGAATTTGCGTCTGTTCTTGAGGAATCAAAATGGAGTGAATTTATTGAATACCAGAAAGCCTCAAAGGAATTGCTTGAAGCAACTCTGGATATGGACGGCGGCACGGTTGCCGAATATATTGAAAAAATACATTCCGAATATGTGTCCACCATTGAATACAATGATGAAAATTCTCTCAGCAGTGTGCTCACAATAGCATACCTAAGCTCCATAGAATATTATTTTAAGCCGATACGTGAGCTTCCTTCGGGACGCGGCTTTGCAGATTTCGTATTTATTCCTAAGCCGATGTACTCTACAACGTACCCGGCACTACTCGTAGAGCTTAAATGGAATCATAATGCCTATACCGCAATTAATCAGATTAAAGAAAAAAAATATCCTTCTGCAATTAAAAGCTATACCGATAATATCCTTTTAGTAGGTATCAGCTATGACAAAAAAACCAAGACCCACTCATGTATAATAGAAAAATAACTTGATCACCTCCATACTTTAAAGTACCTTTAGAGTATGGAGGTGTTTAATTTGATGTATAAGGATTACAATATAGGAACCATTGCAAAGCCGCTTAAGATGAGCGCTTAACCATTTCAAACACTCTCTCAAACTCATGCGTCCATATACAATAGCTTCCCGGCGCGTACACATCCTTTTCCCCTGCTGCCTCCCGCGCATCCTGCCGCCTAAGAATCGCAAGAACCTCCTCCGCATCCTTCCAGCACAGTCCTTGTATCTCCTCCCTCTGAAAAGCCAGCGTCCCGATATCGACATGCTTTCTCAGAAGGTACACAAAATTGACCTCATTGTTGTCAAACCTCTCACCGTAAAAGATATATTCGCCACCTACGCGCTGCTTGAAAAGAAATTCAAGCTCAGCCTCATCCGCCTTTACGGACAGCTCCTCCGAAAGCTCCCTTACCGCCGTGCTTATAAAGCTCTCGCCCGCATCGACATGCCCGGCACATGAGCAGTCATAACAGCCCGGAAACGAATCCTTGTCATCGCTTCTCTTCTGCAGGAGCACACGTATGCGTCCCTCATGCCTTTCCATTATCCATATATGCGACCCACCATGCAAATCGCCATCGCGGTGCACCGCACTTCTCTCCTTAAGCTCACCTGTAAAATTGCCCTCCTCATCGCAGAGAGGGAACATTTCCTTAATCTTTTCTCCCATAACATATACTCCGTTTCTTGTCAGGTGGTTGGGACAGGGGTGATGGGACATGTACCTGACCCCTGTCCCATCACCCACCTGACCCCTGTCCTATATCTACACTAACGCCTTATTTTTATCATAAATCTTCTGGATAATCTCCTGAGTATACGCGCCAAGGAACTTCTTCTGCTCCTTGTCAAGCAATTTGACATCTATAGGCTCACCGAACTCAAGAACCGTGTGTGTCTTTCTGATGAACGGAGAATGTGCCTCCATAATCTGTCTGGTATTGTTCTGCACAACCGGAATTATCTTACAGCCGGTCTTTTCCGCGAATTTAAGGCTTCCCTCCTTGAAAGGTGCCATTTCCCCGGTCCTGCTTCTGGTTCCCTCCGGGAAAATGGTTATCGATATACCATTCTTGATATATTCGATACCCTGAAGCACGGTCTTAAGTCCCTCCTTGATATTCTTTCTGTCAAGGAAAAGACAGTACAGAAGCTTCATCCAGTGGTGAAGAAGCGGTATCTTCTCCATCTCCTTCTTAGCAACGAAGCCCGTAAGTCCTGGAAGCATTGAGTACACTATAATTGTGTCAAAATTGCTGTTGTGGTTGCCTACGAATAACACCGGCTCATCCTTCGGAATATTCTCATATCCGATAACTGTTGTCTTGACCCCGCACAGGAATCTGATTACCTTAAACGCCCACTGCACGATTCTCAGCGCAAGGATATCCTTCTTCGGCTTGTTGAATTTGCCGATAATCCACAGTATGCCGAACATCGGAATACTGAATATAAAAAATACTACTAAAAATAAAGCTGTGATAATCAATCTTAGCATGTCATTTCTCTCCTGATACTTTTTATTATTTCCTAGGTAACTGCCCGACTCAAATCTACCACACAATGTCCTGCAGTCACACACTGAATTTTTCAATTACCCGTAATTGCTGCTATATTACTTTTTTTAATGTCACCACCTCATCATACCCTCCAACCATGTCATCCGACAGCTTATGCGCCACCGATATAACAAGCTCACGTAGAACACGTACATTCATTTATTTTTTGTTATGTATCTGTACATCAACATCCTCCCATTTTCCACAGCACCGGCCGCAGCCCATGCAGCCATAATCCTGCACACACCTGACATGCATTTTACTGTATGTTCTGATTATATTTCAAAAAACATAATTAGACAATACTATTAGCAAAATATATCCTATTATGCTCCGGCTAATGCACCTACACAATATATGCAGACCGATACTAAAATGTGACATAATGCGCAGCTATGGGTATATATAACTTATTTTCATTTATATACCCCTGCATACCGCAAGCATTGCTTGCAGTACTACTACCAATAAATAGTTTGAAATTTTTTCTTTCAAACTTATACCCCGCAAACAATGCGAAATTCAATAATATACACTTAAAATATACTTGCATGGGTATATGCCAGTCCTAATATACAATTTATACCCACAAAATCTTCGCTGTCCGGGCATAGAGCATATAAATGTATAAAATATACCCTCCACGCCGGTAATAAATGCCGCTCAATAAACAGCTATGGGTATATAAAAGCAATTCCAACATAAAATACCCACAATAAAACAACAGCAAGTATTTGTCCTTGCATTCTTCACAGACTCGTGTATAATAATTGTAATGTTAATATATTAACAGGACTTAATAAGCCAAAAACGCAGCAATTGAGCCATACAAATGCTACTTACAGGCTGTTTTGTCCATTGACATCACTTGATAAAAGCAATGTTTTCGTTAATATTTTAACAATGCCATAAAATAAACATAAAAAACAACACTATTCACTACCCCCGCGATAATATCGCAGAAAGAAGGTTCAATATGAGCGATTCAAGAAATTTAACTCTGCTCACCGATTTATATGAGCTTACCATGATGCAGGGTTATTTTAAGAACCACACTAACCCTACAGTTGTATTTGATGCATTTTTCCGCAAAAATCCTTTTGACAGCAGCTACTCCATCGCTGCCGGACTTGAGCAGGCTATAGAATATATCAAGGACTTGCACTTTTCACAGGAGGATGTCGACTACCTTAGGAGCACCAGGCTGTTCGATGAGGACTTCCTAGAGTACCTCCTCAACTTCCGTTTTTCCGGCGATATCTACGCTATTCCCGAGGGAACTGTTGTATTCCCGCGTGAGCCGCTTGTCAAGGTTATCGCACCTATCATGGAGGCACAGCTTGTCGAGACTGCGCTTCTGAACATTGTAAACCACCAGAGCCTTATCGCAACAAAGGCCTCAAGAGTTGTATATGCCGCCGGCGGTGACGGTATTATGGAGTTCGGTCTTCGCCGTGCGCAGGGTCCGGACGCAGGTCTTTACGGTGCGCGCGCCGCAATGATTGGCGGCTGTATCGGCACAAGCTGCGTTCTCACAGGCCAGATGTTTAACGTCCCTGTAAAGGGTACCCACGCACATAGCTGGATAATGAGCTTCCCTGACGAGTACACAGCCTTCAAGAAATACGCTGAGCTCTACCCTGACGCCTGCATACTTCTTGTGGACACCTACGACACCTTAGGTTCCGGTGTTCCTAACGCAATCCGAGTATTCAAGGAAATGAGGGAGGCCGGCATAAAGTCTAACTTCTACGGAATAAGACTTGACTCCGGCGACCTTGCGTATCTCTCAAAGAAGGCACGCAAGATGCTTGATGATGCAGGATTCACGGACGCCGTTATCTCCGCTTCAAGTGACCTTGATGAGTACCTCATTTCCTCACTCAAGAATCAGGGCGCAGCCATCACCTCATGGGGTGTCGGCACCAACCTCATCACAGCCAAGGACTGTCCTGCATTCGGCGGTGTATACAAGCTTGCCGCGGTACAGGATGAAAAGACCGGCGAATTTATTCCTAAGATTAAGCTCTCCGAAAACTCAGAGAAGATTACCAATCCGGGCAACAAGACAGTATTCCGTCTCTATGACAAGGAGAACGGCAAGATTAAGGCTGACCTCATCGCCTTTGCCGACGAGCACTTCGACGAAAATAAAGACCTGATGATTTTCGACCCTGTACACACCTGGAAGAAAACCCTGTTAAAGGGCGGCACCTACACAGTCCGCGAGATTATGGTTCCTGTATTCCTAAAGGGTGAATGTGTATATGAGACACCGGCAGTCATGGATATCCAGGCATACTGCAAGAAGGAGCTTAACACTCTCTGGGATGAATCAAGACGTTTTGAGAATCCGCAGGAGATACATGTTGACCTTTCAGACAAGTTGTATGATGTTAAGAAGGAGCTTCTTAATAGTTATCATAGAAGTTGAAATACCAAAATCCCGCATACAACATTACGGCTTTGCATTTGAAGGAAAAAAGGTGCTTATAGCCCAATAACTTTTATTAAAAACTCTTTTATGAGCCATGCTAAAAAAATAAGCCCACACACATTGAACTAATGTGCGTGAGCTTATTTATATTTCATATTATAGTGCCAAGACTAACCGTATCAATTTATTACTTACTCTTCTTAGCCTTCCTGCCATTGTCTGCCGCCGCATTCTTATCTGCCTTAGCAGGCTTGTCCTTGGTGGAATCCTTAGCCCTTCTTGAAGCCTTCTGCATAAGTCCTGCGAGCCCCTTCTTCTTAGGCGGAGCCGGTATCACGCCGCCGCGGACACTCTTAATCTCTGTGATATAGATACCGCTGACTACTACCTTACACTCTTTTCCTACAGGAAGAATGTCAAAAACCGCTGCATCAGCAATAAGGTTCATAGGCTTGCTTCCACCGCCCACAACTCTTGCCTTTACAATCGGGAACTTAGCACGACGCGCGTACTTAGGAACCTGATCAGTTACTACCTTCGGAAGATTGGCTTCCGTAATTTTCAATTTCTTTTTGTCAATGATAAGCATCGAGACTGTCTGTGCCGCCGAAGCGAGAGCCTCCTGCTGTGAATTAGCCTTTTTCTGTAATCTGCCGCCCAATATCAGAAGAACGATAAATGCTACAAGCACCACCGCAAGAATGGACAAAATTACTATTAACCAAGCTGGCATAGTGTACCTCCCTATGTAAAAATGTCATACTCGTATATTTTACCATTTTTGAAGAAAAATTCAACTATTTTATTTTCGGTATCACATATAAGATAACCGGTACACAGCTAGGTTCACAGAGCATATTCTGACACCCGAACCCTATTGCATAAAATATCATCCTATTAACGCCGATAATTCTCTTGAAATCGTATTCCCCCAGAATATGCCTTTGTCCGTGAGCAGATATTCTCCGCCATCTTTGAGCTCTATCATCCCTTCCTCAAAAAGCCTGTCCCTGAACCGGATATATTCACCATAATCTCTGTACATGGCTTCATTTTCAGGCAGATGTATGGTCTGTAAGTCGCCCTTGAATATAGTAATATTATCGTATTCAGGTATAAAGAGCATTCCGGCACGTCTGCCGAACTCATCTATGCTTTTCCTGTACTCGTCCATATCAATAGGATTCATCATGGCAAGATGATTTACACTGCCTCCTGCTCCTGCACCGAGTGGAAGCGTATCTGCACCCTTGTGTCTGTTCATTATATATTTATACTTATCACTCTTTACCATCTTGGTAAGCTCAAGGAAATGATAGCCTTCCTCTTTCATTCTATCCGCAATCGCAAAAAACATCCTCTCATCATTTTCTTCATCCTGCGCTTTATCGATGGATGCCTCTTTCATATTGATGAGTGAATACATTGAAAATCCGTCAAGATCAAGACTTACTATTTTACTTAAATCACTATACAGGCTCTCCATTGTCTGCTCAGGATAATTATAAATAAGATCCATGCTCACTGTCACACCACCATAGCTCTTTATCCTCTTAAGCTTCTCATATGCCGCTGCACCGCTTCCTATACGCCCCATCTTTCTTCGGCCTTCGTCATCAAAGGTCTGTACACCGACAGAAAAGCGGTTGACACCGGCGGCAACGAGCGCATCGAGCTTGTCATCTGTAAGCTCTGTCACCGTAGTCTCCACAGAGAACTCTGCATCTGCCGTAAAATTAAGCTTTTCCTTAAGCACAGTCACTATATGGCTCAGATTTTTGCCAGACAGTGTGGTCGGTGTACCGCCGCCAAAATACACCGAATCAAATACAGTACTTTTTATATATGGCAATCCTGAATAATTTTCTATCTCCTTGACAATAAGGTCACTGTAGTCCTCTTCCGGCTTTCTAAGGCTTCTTCGCATATTGCAGAAGCTGCATATTTTGTTGCAGAACGGAACGTGCACATATATTGTGGCATCCTGCCTTCCATGACAGTTATCATTGCCTAAGACTGCATCCACAGTTGACATTCCCGCCATGTACTTCTTTCCTTCGCTCATTGCGCTATGGTGCGTCTTTATTCGCTCCTTAAACATCCGCTTCTATCCTTTCGCAAAACATTTCCGCTGCCGAAGCAATGTCTGCCGCTGAAGGATGGTTCCTTGATATTTTGTATCTCTTTTTCTTCTCAGGTGTTGTCCTATGTGGGTTTCCTTCCGGCAGCTTGTCAAACATTGCCTCAATCTTCTCATCAAGCTTACCCTGACATACAAATTTGCCGATGACATGATTATTCTCTTTTACAAGATTCTCCCCGGCTGTCACACAGTTATATCCATGCTCCGAATCCGGCCAGTATGCGAGTGTTGCAAATATGCCGACCTTCTTTCCGGTAATTTTTTTAAGAAATACCGCTGCTTCCTCGTTCGCACCGCCCTTATCAACCCAATAGCCTGCAATCACTGTATCATATTTATCAATTTCACTGATGTCCTTTATATCTTTTATATCTACAATGTCAGCAGTATCAACGACACCGCCTTCCATTTTCTTTATCCCGTCTAAAATTCCCTCCGCAAGCTTCTTTGTATTACCTGTTTTGCTGGAATAAGCAACTAAAATATTCTTTCCCATAAATTTTCCTTTCTCACCCACTCACAATCGGAATCATGAATGGACATTTATTTTCTTCTGACCATAAAATTTTGGCGTTTATGCCATATATCTCTTTTAATCTTTCTGCGGTTATCCCATCACGCACATTCCCCCTGTAATGTACACACCCCTTACTCATTATTATGAGATTGTCGCTAAACTGCATCGCCTGATTGATATCGTGCAGTACCATTACAATAGTCATACCGTATTCCCTGTTAAGCTTTTTCACCAATGTGAGAACTTCGAGCTGATAAAATACATCAAGATATGTCGTAGGCTCATCTAGAAAAAGTATATCTGTCTTCTGCGCCAGCGCCATTGCAATCCACGCACGCTGCCGCTCTCCGCCCGAAAGCTGTCCTACACATTTGTCTGCCATGCCTGTAAGCCTCGTCACCTCCAATGCCCAGTCAACAATCTCCTTTGCATCCTTGTCATCCGATGAGAACATTGTCTGATGAGGCATACGTCCATACTCCACAAGCCGTCTGACTGTAATATCAGCCGGTGCTGTATTAGCTTGGTGAACCATGGCAATATGCTTTGCAATTTCTTTCACAGACATTGAATATATACTCTTATTGTCAACAGCTATATCTCCGCTCCTCGGTTTTAGCTGTTTTATAAGCAGATTAAGCAGTGTCGATTTGCCCGAACCATTCGGCCCTAGTATGGTTGTTATTTTTCCTTTCTCAATATCCGCTGACAGCCCTTCCATGAAGCTCTTGTCTCCATATGAAAAACATAGCTTTCTAATTTCCATATCCCTTACTGTCCTTTCTTAAAAGATAAAGGAAAAAAGGTCCTCCGCACACTGTTGTGATTACACCGACAGGTATCTCATACGGAGCTATAACTGTTCTTCCTATTGTATCAGCTATAAGAAGCACTGTTGCACCCATAACAGCCGAAAAAGGAACGAGAAACTTATGCTCCGAGCCCATAAGTATCCTCGATATATGCGGCACAATAAGACCGATAAACCCTATCACACCCACATACGCTGTTGATATTCCGGCAAGAAACACCGCCACAGCGGATATAATTATGCGAAGCAGATTAGGATTATAGCCAAGACTTCTCGTATTCTTATCACCTAATGCGAGCAGATCACAGCATCTTGGCAGAAGATTAGCAGCCACAAGCCCCAAAAACGTGTATATTCCCATCCATTTAACCTGAGTCCAGCTCTTGCCTCCAAGCTTTCCGTTGAGCCAGTTTAATACTCCCTGAAGATTTTCACTGTTAAGCAGTGATATGAGGCTCGTCACACCGCCGAGCATTGAATTGATTGCCACACCTGCAAGCACAATTCTTACTGCGGAAAGTCCGTCCTTCCATGCAAGTGCATATATAGCAACACATGCACCTATTCCTCCGATAAAGCCAAACAACGGAAGGCTGGCTGCCTTTCCCGGAAAATACAGCATCACTATCATGACAATGACGCTTGCTCCGCTTGATATACCCGTAATTCCCGGATCTGCCATCGGATTTTTCATGACTCCCTGCAATAGCACTCCCGAAACTGCCAGATTAGCACCTACCATAACTGCCATCAGAACTCTTGGAATCCTTATATCACGCACGATTCCAGGTGTACCCTTCGCACCGGTGGTAAAAGCCTTAACAATATCCTCTAACGTCACAGACACGCTTCCGACCCTTATTGCAATCAGGACGGAAGTGATAAGTAAAAGCGTCATAACAACAAATGCGCTTCTTCTTTTCATTTTGCCTAACCCTCTGTTCCATATAAAATAGTAACAAGCTGCCAAAGCGCATCTGCCGCCTGAAGATTAGCACTCATGCCAAAATATCCTGTCGGAAGCGCTATAACCTTATCATTCTTAACCGCATCAAAATTCTGCCATGCCTCATTGCTCTCGAACTCTGTCTTAAATGCTTCAAGTGACTCGTCCGGATTTGCATGCGCCATGAACAGAATATACTCTGGGTTACAGCTTGCCAGATATTCCATATCAACAGGTGAGAAAGCTGCCGGCGCATCCTGAATTATATTGACAGCGCCAACACGCTTTGCAAGGTCACCGACATATGTATCTTCCGAACATACCATAAAACTGCTTCCGGCACCGAATATGATAAGTACACTCGGTCCTTCCTTGCCTTCTATCTCTTTTTCTACCGCTGCTTCTTTCTCGCTAAAGCCTTCAAGTAAAGCGGCTGCCTTATCCTGTGCACCAAATCTCTCACCAAGCTGTTTTATCGATTCCTTTAAGCCATCATAGCTTGAAAGATTTACAAAAACACTCTCAGCACCTGTGTTCTCAAAGCTGTCCTTAAGCTCGTCGGAAAGTGAATCGACTGATACAATCACATCCGGCTCAAGTGAAGTTATAACTTCCATATCCGGCGACATAGGATTTCCTATTCTTGCAGCATCCGCAACACTTTCCGGAAGCCCGTAGCTGCTTGTCGGAACTCCGGTCATAGGTATTCCAAGTGCATCTAATATCTGAACCACCGCAACAGATGATGCCACAACCTTCTCCTGTTCAGCATCCGTCTCCTTCGTTGTGTCTGTTGTTGTCTCGCTAGCAGACTCAGACACAGTCTGTGTTGTTGTCCCGTCCTGATTATTTTCCTGTGTTGTGCTCACAGTTGTCCCCGACTCACTGCTTCCATTTCCTGATGCACACCCTGTTATTACCATCATACTCATTGCAAGCGCCATTGCACCTGTCAAAAATCTCTTCTTTATCATATCGTCCTCCATAATAGCTAAATTTGTTAGTTGCAACTAACCGTAGGATATGTTATCATATCAAAGTCTTTTTATGTTTTAAATTATTATGATTATCTTTTAGAAAATTTAGACTATGGAGTAATAAAGATGCCTGAAGAATATTATAATCACTCAAATATATGCTCACTTTTATTTGACGGATATATAGAAGAAGCTATTGATGTATTCACTGAAAAAACAGAGAAATTAACCATTGTGCCGTCTGCTAAGCGCACTTATCTGTCATCGTTAAACCTTGCCATCTACAATTTTATACTTGTCATGGAACATATTTCCCTGCACAAATGCTGCATGGACAACGAACAGCTCATAACAACACACACAGCCAAATCCACAGTTCTTATCGGTGCAGATATTATCAGAGCCTACGGTTCTGACTCGAATTATCTTATAGAAAAATATGAAAATCCACACATAAAGGCAGCCATTGCATATATACATGGACATCTGAACGACACTCTCAATCTTGACACAGTAAGCACTGCTGCATTCATAGACCGCGTATACCTTTGCCAGCTCTTTAAAAAGGAAGTAGGAATCAACTTTAACAGCTACATATTATCCCAGCGTATGAAGCTTGCTGACAAACTGCTTGCTGAGACTGCTCTCTCCATTGAATATATAGCTGAACACTGCGGCTATAAGACCCCATCATACTTTTCAACCTGCTACAAAAAATATTATGGAATAAAGCCATCTGATGTGCGCAGTACACAATAACAGAAATTTTCCTAAAGTATAAGAGAACTGCCGTCAGGCTTGCGCTCCGGCGGCAGTTGTCTTAAACTCTTTTTAATCTTCATCCCTGACTTTTATGACCACATGGCTTTTCGCCACATAATTCCCATTCATCTCAAGATTATAGTGGATATCCACATTCATCTCTCCATCATTCTCAGTTATGCACATATCGGAGGTATCTATCCCCATTGTCATGCTTCCAAATGGAGTGTCATAATAGCTTAGGTTCTTTTCTCCGATGGTGAACAGCATGTTGGTGGTCATGGGTCCTTTTTTTACAAGCTCCACCTCTTTAGGCGAAATCTTAATCATGTTATCGGTCAAAAGCCCGTCCTCAAGACTCTCCTGATACTTTATAAAATGCTTTCCGTTTCTGAAATAATGCTTTCCGGCGTATATCATCTCCACCGAATCATCATCTGAGCCTGTGCTGTGCAGGCCTGTAATATATAAAACAATATTCTCTTTCATGTTATTCCTCATTTCCGGACAACTTGCTGCGAACATCATGTATGCAGGCACAATTTATATTGTATAACAATAAATCAACTGTTCAGCGTTTCTCTCCAAAATGCCGCCTGTTTCATCGGTATGGCATTTTCCCCAAAAATATAAATCATATCCTTCATACTATTCACATGTGTATATTTTCAAACTACCCTTAATTAAATAAAATGAAAAAATATGTGTGAAGTCTAAGCTTCAATACTTATCCTTCACACCATAATCTTTTTAATATTCGTCAATATTGATCTGCTTTGTCGTCTCAATATCGAATGGGAGTATCATATTAGCTATATTTTTAAATTTTTCCGCCGCATCGCTGACATAGAAACGATACATGACGCTAGGCTCCTCCACATCCTTTACGTTGGCAAGCTCCTTTTTTGCAAGGAGACGCTTTAACTCAAGTGCAGTCTCGTACGCAGGATTCACAAGGTTGACCTTATCGCCCATGATTTTTCCGATGGAGCTTCTAAGAAGCGGATAATGTGTACATCCAAGCACCAGTGTGTCTATGTTCTCCTGCTTAAGGCTCTCAAGATAGCGCTCCAGCACCTGATCGGTAATACTGTCATGAAGCCACCCCTCCTCGACAAGCGATACCAGAAGCGGACATGCCTTTCCGACAACCTCTATGTCCGGATTCTCCTCATGTATAAGTCTTGTATAAAGACCACTGTTTATCGTTCCCTCTGTGGCAATTATTCCTATACGATTATTTTTAGTAACCGAAACCGCTGTCCTTGCTCCCGGCTTGACCACTCCGATTATCGGAACCTCTATCTCGTCCTTAATCTCCTCAAGAGCATAAGCGCTTGCCGTATTACATGCCACAACTATAGCCTTAACACCCTCATCCATAAGGAAATTCACTATCTGCCTTGCATAACGTATTATCGTGTCCTTTGACTTGGTTCCATACGGAAGTCTCGCCGTATCTCCAAAATATACAATGCGTTCATTCGGTATCTGTCTGATTATCTCTCTGGCAACAGTCAGACCTCCCACACCCGAATCGAACACACCTATCGGGGCATCCTTTCTCATACGTTCCTCCTAAAATCTCTTAAGTGCAAGCTCAATAAGCTTATCAATGAGGTTTGTCACATTGACGCCTCTTTCGTTCCAGAGCATAGGATACATGCTGATTGAGGTAAAACCCGGAAGTGTATTTATCTCATTGAATACAACGGTTCCGTCCTCTTTTAGGAAGAAATCCACCCTTGCAAGGCCATATCCGTCGACAGCCTTAAAAATCTTCACCGCATCGCTTCTTATCTCATCCTCCTTGCCCTCCGGGAATGAAGGATGTGTGTCTGTCTTAGAATCGGCATTGGCATACTTCGCCTCATAGTCATAGAAGGCTGCGTTGCCTGCCGGAAGAACCTCACCGACACCGGAAGCCTCAGGATTCTCACCGCCTAGAACGGCACACTCAACCTCACGTCCGACTATTGTCTCCTCAACAAGAAGCTTTCTGTCATGCTGTGCGGCAAGCTTCAAGCCCTTTATAAGACCTTCCCGGTCCTTTGCCTTGCTCACACCACAGGACGAACCTGCGTTGGCAGGCTTGATAAATACAGGATAAGGCAGTGCTTTCTCTATCCTGTCCACAACTATGTCCATATGCTCAAGCTCTGTGCGTCTTACAGCCTCATACCCAGCCTGCTTTACGCCCACAGTCGCAGCAATAATTTTAGTAAAAAGCTTATCCATGGATACGCCGGAAGCGACAACGCCACAGCCTACATAAGGAATTTTTGCAAGCTCAAGAACTCCCTGAACCGTTCCGTCCTCACCATACAGACCATGCAGTACCGGAAATACAACATCGACAGCTATAACCTCAGACCTTCCGTCCTTCATCGCTATGAAGCCCTTATGTGTTGTATCCGGTGACAGAATCAGCTCCGTACTCCCATTTCTCCAGCTTCCGTCCTCAATAGCTTCCGCATTCGGGGTTAAAAGCCATCTTCCTTCCTTTGTGATTCCTACAAGAAGCTGCTCATAGCGCTCCTTATCCATATTATGTATTATAGTGAGTGCTGAACGGCAGGACACCTCATGCTCTGATGACTGTCCACCGAAAAGCACCGCAACCTTAAGCTTTGACATATCAATCTCCATTCTATACTTCATAAGCCTTCTCCGAACATTTACACAGGCGATTCCGCCTTACGGTATGTGACAAATGCAACACGTCATTTCCGCTCAGATATGGCTCATTTAATCAGCTTATTAAGAAAAGTAAAAATCTTAAATTCATAAACCCGTTCCCTCTTATCTCCATCCTTGTTCTCATACAAAAGTTCAAGTTCGTCCTCATCAAGAACAGCTTCAAGCTCCTCCTTCGCCGCAGTGTCCATGGTTCCATGGCTGATATCCGCAAAGCACAGACTAGGGTAAAGCACACACCACCAGTTCTTCCCCTCAGCCGCCCCTATATCCACGCGAAATGCTTCATAAACTCCCTGCGGAAATGTCATGTCTGCATATACCTTGACCGGAAAATACGATTCTTCAAAATAAGCCTTTACATTATATTCCTTTTTATGTTCCTTGATAACCCCTTTTGCAACATTTTCTATATTTTCTATATTTTCATTAAGAATGTTCTCCGCATCACTTCTATCTGAAGCATCCTTCAGAAGCTCCCCCATGTACTTCACAAGCTCTTCCTTTACATACAGCTTAAGCTGCTGATCCGCATCTGTGTCACTGTTGGCACGTACATGGAATCTTATTATCTCCCCTGCTATATCTTTCTGAAGCTGTGTGACGGAACGGTTCTGTCCTGCACTATATGTAAAAAAAATGATTGAGCACAGCACCATAAGGCACCATGCGGCTATACTGCATCTGCTCATACGAATAATCTCCCTTTCAAAATATTGTTATTGAAAGTATTACCGTACAGCAGACAATTTAAACCTCATCTTTTCCTAAGCATTCTTAATTTTTATGGATTTTAAAATATTCTCCTCCTGGTTTTCAACGTGGAGCTTTATTGCCGCCTTTGCTTCCTTCACATTTCCCTGCTGCATCGCAGCAATTATCCTGTTGTGTTCCTGCACAAGTCTTTCATGTGTTGTCTTGTCCTTAATGTACTCAAGACGATAGCGGTACATCTGCTCCCTCAGGTTATTGATTATCTGAATAAGGCGCTTGTTACCGGTTGCCATATATATAAGCTCATGAAATGCCACATCGGACTCAGCAATCTTGATAAGGTCATCACCCTCAGAATTTCTTGCAAAAGCTTCATTGGCTTTCTTCAGATTATCAAGCTGTTCCTCATCCATATTCCTGATTGCAAGCTCAATAGAAAGCTCCTCAAGCGCTGTGCGTACCTCCAGCACATCCCTTAAATCCTTCTCTGTAATGTCCGCGACCTCGGCTCCCTTTCTGGGCACCATAACCACAAGACCCTCAAGCTCAAGCTTTCTTATAGCCTCGCGGATAGGAGTACGGCTCACACCGAGCTTCTGTGCAAGTGATATCTCCATCAGCCTCTCACCCGGCTCAAGCTCCCCCTTAAGTATCGCATGTCTAAGTGTATTAAATACAACATCACGAAGCGGAAGATACTCATTCATCGTGACCTGAAAATTGCTGTCCTCT
>ULYR01089242.1_pt1 | contig 37667 bp, 32 predicted proteins | sample 1962341 | NCBI WGS metagenome assembly ULYR01 (sample SAMEA4835868, study PRJEB28245) | human gut metagenome | biome: gut microbiome; material: fecal sample | place: Denmark | collected 2008 | reverse complement strand
ACAGCGTGCAGGTGCGAGTGTCGGCATGGGGCCCGGCGCAGCCCGAGGGCGTGGAGTACAAACCATTCTCGTTCTACGTGTCGCCCGATTCGATAGACGGATGGGCTGCCTACCGTCTCATCGAGCCGAGCTACGAGGGGTGGATGCAGATGGGAATATACCAGCGCGACCTGACGACCTTCGAGGAGAAGGTGTTGGTCGACAATTCGGTCAACAATATGGGTTGTGTCAACTGCCACACCTTTGCCGACTACTCGCCCGAGAGGATGTTGTTCCATGCGCGCGGCAAGGGCGGCGGTACGGTCTTCTTTGACGGGAAGCATGTCGAAAAGGTCGACCTGACGAAGATCGGGCCTTCGAAACAGGGTGTCTATCCCATGTGGAGCCGTGACGGACGCTACGTTGTCTTCTCCTCGAACAACACCCACCAATCCTTCTTCGGCGGGCATGGCCAGCCGCTAGAGGTGTATGATCAGGGGTCGGATCTGATGATATACGACACGCAGAGCGGAAAGATGATTGTCGACGAGCGGTTCCAGAGCGAGGATCGCTGGGAGACATTCCCCGCGTGGACACCCGATGGACGGTGGCTTGTCTTCTGTTCGGCCGAGCCGCATTCGATGCCGCTTGAGCGCGAGAAGGTACATTATGATATCCTGCGCGTAGGTTTCGACCCCGATACGGGACTGCTGGGCGAGCGTGTCGATACGCTCTACGATGCACGGCGCGAAGGCGGCAGCGCCTCGTTCCCGCGTATATCTCCCGACGGGCGGTTCCTGATGTTCGCCGAGGCCGATTACGGTACCTTCCCCGTGTGGCACGATGAGGCCGACATGGCGATGCTCCGCCTTGAAGACGGAGAGCGCATGGACGTATCGGCACTGAACAGCGATCGCAGCGAGAGCTGCCACGAGTGGTCGTCGTCGGGACGGTGGGTGCTGATCGGCAGCCGGCGTCTGGACGGACGCTATACGCGGCTGTTCATAGCCCATGTGGCCGAGGACGGCACCTGCGGCAAGCCGTTCCTGCTGCCGCAGCAAAATCCCGAACACAACACATGGCGTCTGAAGTCATACAATACGCCGCAGTTCATACGAGGCGAGGTGCGGCTGCCCGAAAAAGAGTTGAAGAATCTGTTTAAGTAGAGTCCCGATGAAAAAGATCATATTGCTGCATTCGGCCGTGGCGGTGCCCGTGCTGTTCCTATTCTGGCTTCTGGCCTATCGCAATACGCTTTGGTGGATGGAGGGCATGTCGTTCTTCTCGACGCTGCCCGACTTCGCCGTGCTGCAGGCGAGGCTGCCGTCGGGATTGCTTGAGTATGCGGCCTCATACCTGTTGCAATTCTACCATTCGGCCGTGGCGGGGGCCTTGTTGCAGACCCTCTACGGATGGATCGTCATGGTATGTGCCGATGTGGTCGTATGGCGCGTTGTGCGCCGTGCCTCACTGTCATGGATATCGTTTATTCCCGTCGGGATATTCGTGTCGCTGCAGTGCCGTTACAACGACGGCGTGGGGTCGATGGTATGGGTGCTTGCAGCCGTTGCGGCTGCCATGGTTGCCGTATGTGTTACACGTCGTCCGGAGCATTATGATACGGGGCTTGACCGCAGATCGCTGCTGCGCATCGTGGCCGTGCCGCTTGTACTGCTTGCGGCCGGGGGCGCAGTGTCGCTCTCGATACTCGAAAACCGTGTGCGCGAACGCCTCTATCGGGTGGAGCGTCTGGCCGAGGATAAGGATTGGGACCGTATTCTGGAGATCGTCTCGCCTGAAGTGTCGGCAGAGGATCCCGTACGGCGGCGTTACGCTCTGCTGGCTTTAGCCGAGAAAGGGCAGTTGGGAGAGAAGTTCCTGCGTTATGGCGTTAAGGGCTCGGATGATTTCTTCTTTGCCGGCAGTGCCGATTTCGTGGGGTGCAACTTCAACGCCCTGTTGGCCCGCAGCCTCGGTCTCGACAACGAGGTGATACACCAGTCGTTCCAACTCAACTCGCTCTCACCGCTCGGATATTCGTTCCGTTCGATGCGCCGTATAACGGATGCCTTCCTGCGGGAGGGAAATACGGTTCTGGCCGAGAAATATATGCGCATATTGCTGCATTCGACCTGCCATAAATCGTGGGTCGAGAGCCGTGTGCCGCGCATGATCTCTCTTCTGGAGAGCCCCGAGCAGCATGAAGAGGACAACATATTGACCTGCGCTACAAGCGACGAACCTCTGTTGATGGATATGGCGTGTCTGTGGGATGCCCGTCCTGACAACCGCATGTGTGCCGACATATTGTTGTGCGGATTGTTGGCTTCGCGTCAGATGGACAAGTTTGCAATGCTCTTTTCGCGCATCTATGCCAGCGCCTATTCCGAGAGTGATGTCTTGCCGCGATATTACGAGGAGGCTCTTCTGGTGCTTGCACGGCAGAATCCCGACATATTGAAACGCTATTCGTTCAGCAGTTTCCGTACGGAGGCCTTTGACAAGTTCGCCGCATTGATGGATGCCGGCCGTTACGACGACGCGCGTGCGGCATATCCCGACAGTTTCTGGAGTTATCTCTATGCGGCGATGTGACGCATGCTGTTGCAACAAGGCAAAAGCCCCGATCGACATTTGGATCGGGGCTTTCTTTATCTGTGGAGATGTTCTTTTCGGGCTATATAAACTATAAAAATATCAGCTGCATGAGTATGTATACTGGCAGGAGTATGATGAGCGAGAACTTGAACATATATCCGAAGAAGCTCGGCATGCGGATGCCGCTCTGTTCGGCTATGGACTTGACCATGAAGTTGGGGCCGTTGCCGATGTATGTCATGGCGCCGAAGAATACGGCTCCGAGCGATATGGCTGCGAGCAGCATCTCGGGGACGTCGGCCACATATTCGATTCCGTCGACATGTGGCAGGCCTGTTGCGACGGTGTGGAAGGCGAGGGCCGTGGGGGCGTTGTCGAGGAATTGCGACAGGGCTCCCGTGCCGTAGTAGAACTGCCACGGATGTGTCAGCCCGAGTGCTGCGGCGTTGGCGTTGAGGTATATAAGGGCGGGGGTCATGGTGGCGAAGATGCCGACGAAGAGTACGGCGACCTCGACTATGGGCTCCCATGAGAAGCTGTTTGCGCGGCGTATCGTGCTGCGTGTGGTCACCAGCGAAATGACGGCTATGACGACGAGGAGGATCTCACGCAGGAAACGTATGTAGAACGGAGCCTCGGGGTCGGCCATGGCCGTGATGTATGAGTGGTTGACGAGCGAAACGGTCAGTACGATGGCTATCAGAGCCAATATGTTGCGTTTGCCCGTTATGCGTATCTTGGCGCCGTTGTCAGAGCGTATGCCGCGCACTTCGGCAGACTCTTTGCCGAAGTAGTGGCGGTCGGTGAAATAGTATATGAGGATCAGCAGGCCTCCCGTGAAGAGCCATTGCGGGGCGAGGTTCATGAACCAGAAGAAGTCGGCCCCGCGCAGATAGAGCAGGAAGAGCGGGGGATCGCCCAGCGGCGTGAGGATACCGCCGCAGTTGGCCACCAATGCTATGAAGAACAATATGGTGTGGGTTTTGTATTTGCGTTGGCGGTTGATCTCTATGAGGCGGCGTATGAGCAGCATTGCGGCGCCGGTTGTCCCCATGAACGAGGCGAGGACAAAGCCGCTGCACAGTATTGATACATTGGCTGCGGGGGTCGGTGCTACGTTGCCCTCGATGCGTATGCCTCCCGTGACGATGAAGAGCGAGGCGAGCAGTATGATGAAGGGCAGATAGTCGTAGAGCATCTGGTGGAGGAGATTTTCTCCCAAGCCGTTCATCTCGAGATATATCCCGGCGGCGATGGCCAGTGCGAACGATACGTATAGCTTGTGCAGGTTGCTCTGCCACCACTTTCCGGCAGCCAGAGGCATTACGGCTATGCTTAACAACATTAGGACGAAGGGGATCATCGCCCATGGTTCCAATTGGTGCATTGAGTTCGTGAAATAATTTATGAAATTTTGGGGCGAAGATACTAAAAATAACCAAAAAGCAAAAGCCGTGTCGGGCATAGGGTCGTGGATACGGGCGACGACTGCCTGCTTCGGGGAGAGAAATGGTGCCGTTTGTTATGGGGTTGCATACGATAAGAGGTGCCGTTTACGTTCTGAAATGAAATAAGGTTACGGGGCCGCCTGCGGGGAGTTCAGTGCCCGGAAGTTATTAACAAAGTGTTAAACCCCGAGGCGATTCCGGCCAAAAAATATTATATTTGCAACCGTGAAGGAGTGTAACTATGAGTAACAAGAAGAAAGATAATATCGATTTGACCGATTTTGACGTCATGCCCGATGTGCTCGACGGAAAACATCAGGTCATACCCATCATAACCGGCGGCGACGAGGTGACCGAGAATGTGGCCATCCCCGAATCGCTGCCCATATTGTCATTGCGCAGTTCGGTGCTCTTCCCGGGCGCCATCACACCCATTACCGTCGGCCGCGAGAAGAGCATAAAGCTCGTGCGTGACGTCAATGCCGAGGGTGGCTTGCTGGGAGCCGTGCTGCAGCGTGAGAGCGAGGTCGAGATACCGGCTCCGGACGACATGTACAAGGTCGGTACGGCGGCCCGCATAATCAAGATTCTGGAGATGCCGAACGGCAATCTGACGGTTATCCTGAGCGGTCTGGAGAAGATCGAGGTGGGCGAGTACCTGCAGTCGGAACCATATCTGCGCGCTACGGTGCGCACCATACGCGACTCGCAGCCCGATGCGGGCAATGTCGAGTTTCAGGCTCTGGTGGACTCGGTGCGCGAGGTGTCGCTCAATATAATCAACATCTCGCCGTCGATGCCCAAGGAGGCGGCTTTTGCCATAAAGAATATCGACTCGCAGCGCGGGCTGATAAACTTCATCTGCTCGAACATGGACTTCTCGGACGAGGACCGTCAGGCTCTGCTGGAGGCGCCGGGACTTCTGGCGCGTGCGCGCAAGCTGTTGGAGATATTGGTCCGCGAGCAGCAGCTGGCCGAGCTCAAGGGTGAGATACAGGAGAAGGTTAAGCGCGAGATCGACAAGCAGCAGCGCGACTACTACCTGCAGCAGCAGATGCGTACGATACAGGACGAGTTGGGAGACAGTACGGATGCCGAGATCGAGCAGATGCGCGAGGCTGCGACCAAGAAGAATTGGCCCAAGGAGGTCGGCGAACTTTTCGAGAAGGAGCTCTCGAAGGTGGAGCGTCTGAATCCCGCCGTGGCGGAGTATTCGGTACAGATGACCTATCTGCAGCTGATGCTCGAGCTGCCGTGGAACGACGTGACGCAGGACAACCTCGACCTGACGTGCGCGCGCCGTCAGCTCGATGCCGACCACTTCGGTCTGGAGGAGGTCAAGGAGCGTATTCTGGAACATCTGGCCGTCATAAAGCTCAAGGGAGACATGAAGTCGCCCATACTGTGCCTCTACGGGCCTCCGGGTGTGGGCAAGACGTCGCTCGGACGTTCCGTGGCTACGGCCTTGGGACGCAAGTTCGGCCGCATATCTCTCGGCGGCCTGCACGATGAGGCCGAGATACGAGGCCACCGCCGTACCTACATCGGCGCCATGCCCGGACGTATCATCCAGACGATCAAACGGTGCGGTTCGTCCAATCCGGTGATCATACTCGACGAGGTGGACAAGGTGACCGTAAGCAATCACGGCGATCCGTCGAGTGCGCTTCTCGAGGTGCTCGACCCCGAGCAGAATACCACCTTCCACGACAACTACCTCGATACGGAGTACGATCTGTCGAAGGTGCTGTTCATCGCTACGGCCAATGACATCAGCGGCATCAACCCCGCGCTGCGCGACCGTATGGAGATGATCAACATTCCGGGATATATCACCGAGGACAAGGTTCGCATAGCATCGCAACACCTCGTCCGCAAGCAGTGCGAGGCGCACGGAATAAAGGAGGGCGAACTTGTACTGTCGGATGCCGTCATCGAGAAGATCATCACCGAGTACACGCGCGAATCGGGTGTGCGTTCACTGGATAAGAATCTGGCGAAGATAGCCCGTGCGCGGGCCAAGAATATCGCCTTTGACGAGCCCTATCAGCCCGAGATCACGGCTGAGGATGTGGTCAAGATACTGGGCAAGCCCATCTTCCGCAAGGATGAATACGAGATCGGCGGTATGATCGGCGTTGTGACGGGTCTGGCATGGACGTCCGTGGGCGGCGAGATCCTCTACATCGAGTCGGTGCTTACGCCCGGCAAGGGAGGACTGAGCCTTACGGGAAATCTGGGCGACGTGATGAAGGAGTCGGCAACGATAGCATACGAGTGGGTGCAGGCTCACTGCGAGGAGCTGTATATTTCGCCCGAGATGTTCGAGAAACATAACCTCAACATCCACGTCCCCGAGGGAGCCATCCCGAAGGATGGTCCTTCGGCCGGTATAACGATGGTTACGTCGATCGTCTCGACGTTCACGCACCGTGAGGTTTGCGAACGCATAGCGATGACTGGCGAGATGACCTTGCGCGGCCGCGTGATGCCCGTGGGCGGAATAAAGGAGAAGATCCTTGCGGCCAAGCGCGCCGGCATCACCGATCTTATACTGTGCGAGGATAACCGTAAGGATATCGAGGAGATAAAGCCGGATTACATAAAGGGTCTGACGTTCCACTATGTGAAGAACATATCCGAAGTGCTTGATCTGGCGTTGAAGAAGTAGAACGAGCGGCGCGGCCGTGTCGCGGATGTGTCCGCGATGCGGCCGCACCTGCTGTATATATGGCATAATATGCGATTCATAGCGATAATACCGGCGCGATATGCGTCGACGCGTTTCGAGGGCAAGCCTCTGGCCATGTTGGGAGGCATGCCCGTCATACGCCGTGTCTACGAAAGGGTCTCGGCCGTAGTGCCCGACACGCTCGTGGCTACGGACGATGAGCGTATAGCCAAGGCCGTGGAGGCCTTTGGCGGACGTGTGGTTATGACCTCGGACAAGCATCGCAGCGGCACGGACCGTTGTTATGAGGCTTACTGCAAGCAGGGGGCGGAGTTCGACGGCGTGATAAACGTGCAGGGAGACGAACCTTTCATCACGGCCTCGCAGCTGAATGCCGTCATGGCATGTTTCGATGACGTGGCAACAGAGATCGCCACGCTTGTGAAGCCCTTCTCTGCGAGTGACGGCATGGCGGCGTTGGAGAATCCCAACTCGCCGAAGGTTGTCATAGACGACAAGCTGCATGCGTTGTACTTCTCGCGGTCGGTCATACCGTATCTTCGGGGTGTCGACCGCAGCGAGTGGCTGCAGCGTCATACCTTCTATAAACATATCGGTCTGTATGCTTTTCGCAGCGATGTGCTGCGGCGAGTCACGTCGCTGCCACCCTCGACTCTCGAGCAGGCCGAATCGCTCGAACAGTTGCGCTGGCTGGAGAACGGCTACCGTATCGGCGTAGGCATAACCAACGTGGAGACCGTGGGAATAGACACACCGGAGGATCTGGCGCGCGCAGAGGAGTTTCTGCGACAGCATCCCGAACGTTGAGGCTACACCATATATAAAATACATAACAGAAAAATCGGAGAAAATCGAGCGTATGAAATTCATAGCTGGACCTTGTGTGATCGAGTCGGCGGAGTTGCTGGACACCGTTGCCGAGCGGTTGGTTGAGATAAACCGCAGCCTTGGCGTGGACATAATATTCAAGGCGTCGTTCGACAAGGCGAACCGTACATCGCTGGAGTCGTATCGCGGTGTGGGTATGGAGCGCGGGTTGCAGATGCTGGACGACGTTCGCCGCAAGTGGGGCATCAAGCTGCTTACCGACATACACGAGTCGTATCAGGCGGCACCCGTCGGCGAGGTTGTCGACGTGATCCAGATACCGGCATTCCTGTGCCGTCAGACCGATCTGTTGACGGCGGCGGCAAGGACGGGACGCACCATCAACATCAAGAAGGCGCAGTTCCTCTCGGGCGAGGATATGAAATATCCGTATGAGAAGTGCATACGTTCGGGTGCGGGCGAGGTGTGGCTCACCGAGCGCGGCAACATGTACGGATACAACAATCTTGTGGTCGATTTCCGCAACATACCCGACATGTTGCATATATCGCCCACGGTGGTGATGGATTGTACGCACAGCGTGCAGCGTCCGGGCGCCGCAGGCGGAAAGACGGGCGGCAACCGCGAGTTTGTGCCGGCGATGGCTTTGGCTGCGAAGGCATTCGGTGCCAACGGATTCTTCTTCGAGGTGCATCCCGATCCCGACCATGCGTTGAGTGACGGCCCCAATATGCTGCGGCTGGATGATCTGGAGGGTGTGATAGCCTCTCTGCTCTGATATTGCGGCCGCGGTGACGAGGACAGGTGAATTTTAGAAGATATTTGACACAGCTGCACGGTGTGTGGAACAGGGGTTTGCGGTTATGGGATTATGTGCCCGGAAACCGTAAGAGAGTCGGTTGTCGGCTGAAATGAATATAAAAAGTATAGAAACCTTATAATGAACAGTGTATTGACTTCACAGGAGATTCTCGACCTTGCGCGCCGGACGTTACGCACAGAGGCCGAAGCGTTGGAACGCATGGCGGATATGCTCGACGGTAATTTCGTCGCCGTAGTGAACAGCATACTGGAGAGCCGCGGCAAGGTTATAGTCACGGGTATGGGCAAGTCGGGACTTGTGGGCCGCAAGATCGCGGCCACGCTGGCAAGCACCGGCACGCCGAGTTTCTTCCTCCATCCGGGGGAGGCGTTCCACGGCGATCTGGGCATGATCTCGGCCGATGACGTGATTCTGGCGTTATCGTATTCTGGCGAGACGGACGAGGTGTTGAAGATCGTACCTTTCATACACAGCAACGGCAATCTGCTGATCTCGATGACGGGAAATCCCGAGTCGACACTGGCCAAGAACAGTGCCCTGCATCTCGATATAGGGGTGCGTCAGGAGGCATGCATACTGCATCTGGCGCCGACGACCTCGACCACGGCGCAGATAGCCATGGGCGATGCATTGGCCGTAGCGCTGATGAAGGCCCGCAACTTCACGTCGATGGATTTTGCGCGTCTGCATCCGGGTGGCAGTCTGGGCCGCCGCCTGCTGATGACCGTAGGCAATGTGATGCGCAGCCATGACCTTCCGATCGTAGGACCCGACTGCGGTGCTACGGAGATGATACATACGGTCAGCCGCGGCGGTCTGGGACTTATCGTGATTATCGAGAACGACCGCATCGAAGGCATCGTTACGGATGGCGACATACGCCGTGCCATGGAGAGCCGCCAGAGCGAGTTTTTCAACATCAAGGCCATCGACATAGCCACGCGCTCGCCCAAGACGATAAACGTCGGGGCGAAGCTCATCGAGGCGGAGAAGAAGATGACGCGCTACAAGGTCAACTCGCTGCTTGCCGTCGACGATGATGGTAAATTGAAGGGCGTGATACAGATATACGACATAAAACTATAACCGACAACTTTTCGGCCGGCAGTGCCGGCCGCTAAAACGAACCCTGAAATGAAGAGACTTCTACTTTCATGTCTGCTTGCCGCAGGCATTTGTTTCGCCGTGCAGGCGAACGACGGCGACGGATGGACGTCGCTCTTTAACGGACGTAACCTCAAGGGCTGGGAACGGCTCGGCGGCAAGGCCGTGTTCAAGGTCGAGGATGGTGCCATCGTGGGTGTCAGCACCAAGAATACGCCCAATACCTTTCTTGCGACAAAGGAGCGCTACGGCGACTTTATCCTTGAGATGGAGTACAAGGTCGACGAGGGTGTCAATTCGGGAGTGCAGTTCCGCTCGCAGTCGCGTGCCGATTATCAGAACGGCCGCGTGTATGGATACCAGTTCGAGATAGATCCCGCCTCACCGGCGGGCAATTGCGGCGTCTATGACGAGGCGCGTCGCGGATGGCTCTATTCGCTTGAGAACGAGCCGCAGGCTCGGGAGGCGTTCCGTCACGGCGAGTGGAACAAGCTGCGTATCGAGGCTGTGGGCCATTCGTTGCGCGTGTGGGTTAACGGCGTGCCTACGGCCGATATCGTGGACGATGCCGACAGTGAGGGTTTCATAGCCCTGCAGGTGCACGAGATAGGCGACTCGGACGAAAAGGCCGGTACGACGGTCCGCTGGCGCAACATACGTATCAAGACCGGAGATCTGTCGTCGGATCTTACGCCTGTGAGCGATGCTATTCCCGAGCGCAACCATATCCTTAACAGCATCTCACCGCGAGAGGCTGCCGAGGGGTGGCAGCTGCTGTTCAACGGCCGCGATCTGCAGGGTTGGAAGAGCCTCTCTGGAGGCGACATGACGAAAGGCTGGGGGGTAGAGAACGGCGAGCTGGTGATACATGCCAAGTCGGGCGCCGGAGATATCGTCACCGACCGTATGTACGGCAGTTTCGACCTGAAGGTAGACTTCCGCATCACCAAGGGTGCCAACAGCGGTATCAAGTATTTCATCAATTCGAACGGCAGCGTCGGGTGCGAGTACCAGATTCTCGATGACGAGAATCATCCCGATGCCAAGATGGGCTTCAACGGCAACCGCCGTCTGGGTTCGTTGTACGATCTGATTCCCGCGCAGGGGTGGCAGTATGTCGACAAGTATGGCTGGAATACTGCCCGCATCGTCGTGCGCGGCAACAAGGTCGAGCATTGGATCAACGGACACAAGATCCTCGAATACGAACGCGGCAACATGATGTGGGACACGATCGTCTCGCACAGCAAGTTTGCCCGAGTGAAGGGCTTCGCGGCCGACAGCGAAGGATATATATTGCTTCAGGATCACAACGATGAGGTTCACTACCGTAATCTGAAGATCCGCATATTGGATTGATTTATCGGAGGAAATAGTTATGAAGGATACGGTTATAACGGCCGCCGTCAAGCGTCGCGAGCTGTGGATATGGCTCACGTGTTTCATCACGGCCAACGTGGTCAACATCACTACGATCATATGTTATTCTACGCCGTGGTACGAGGTCTTTACACAACTCGGGTATGTGGTGGCGCTGTCGGTGCTGCTCTACGTGTTGACGATTGTGGTGCGTGTGGTGTGGTTCGTGGTTCGGCGGTTGACATCACACGGAGAGAAACATTGACGTGGAGGAGTTCCGTTACAGTACCAAAAACGAGCTTTACCCCGTGGCCTATGCCGGCGTGAGAGCCATGCACACACGTCTGGAGATGGTGTTGGTCGGGGTGTCGGAGCCGTTGTCGCGCTCGCTCTGTGAGTCGCTTGAGAGGGATGTGCGGGCAATGGAACACATCTTCGACCGTCACGATGCCGCGGCACAGATCGCTGCGGTCAATGCTCGCGGCGGAATGGAGGATGTGGCCGTGGGTGACGAGTTGTTCATGGCACTGGAGCTGTGCGAGGCATTCCGCCGCGGTACGGAAGGGTATTTCGATATTACGGCATGCTCGGATCACGACCGGACGGGTGCGGGATATACGCTCGATGCTTCGGCGCATACGGTGCGACTGTATGGCCGCGGCACGATGCTCGACATGGGCGGCTTTGCCAAGGGATATGCTCTGGAGCGGATGCGTCGTATGCTTTCCGAGGCCGGAGTCGCGCAGGCGGTGATAAATTTCGGCGACAGCTCGATTACGGCCATAGGGCATCACCCCTACGGTGAGTGGTGGCCTGTGGGTGTCGAGGCCGGTGCAGGGCATAATGTCGCGGTACACGAGTTACATCTTTGCGACAGCGCCATGTCGGTTTCGGGTCGCAGCCGCGGGGGAGAATATCACATATTCGATCCGCACGACGGCCGCAGAGTGGTGTGTGACGATACGGTCGTTGTCACGGGCCGTTCGGCATTGGTGTGCGAGGTGCTCTCGACGGCGTTGTATGCCGCGCCTACGGCGCGGCGCCGTGCCATAATGTCGCGATATGAGGGTTATGCGGCCATGTTGCTGCGCTGCGGCGCCACGGGAGGGTGTCAGGCAACGGCGGTATGAGGTGGCGCAGACGCAGACGGATTTTATGGGTAATGATAAAAAGATAAAAATAAAAATAGCGATACGATGGACAGAAAGGAATTTTTGAAGGATTGCGGCCGCATGGGGTTTGCGGGATGGATGCTGTCGCTCTTTCCGTGGTTGGAGTCGTGCAGCGAGGCTACACGCCGCGAGGTACAGGGCGAAAAGGCCCGTATAGGTATCATCGGTACCGGTTCGCGCGGACTGTTCCACATCCAGCACCTGCTGCAGATGCCGCAGGTGGAGGTGACGGCCTTGTGTGACGACTACACGCCGCATCTGGAGGATGCCGCGCAGTATTTCCCCGCGGCGAAACTATACAGCGACTATCGGCAGCTGCTCGAGGACCGGAATGTCGACGGCGTGATCATAGCCACGCCGCTCTATCTGCATGCGCCGATGACGCTCGATGCCATGGAGGCAGGCAAACGGGTCTTCTGCGAGAAGGCCATGGCCTATTCTCAGGAGGATTGTCTGCGTGTGTACAACCGTCGCAAGGAGCTCGGGGCGGTGCTCTTCATCGGTCAGCAGCGCCTCTTCGACCCGAAGTACATCAAGGCCATGGGCATGATACACGAAGGGCGTATAGGCGAGGTTGTGGGCGTACGCAACTACTGGTATCGTAATAACAACTGGCGTCGTGATGTTCCCTCGCCGGAGCTGGAGCGGCGCATAAACTGGCGTCTTTACAGCCAGTATTCGCGCGGCCTGATGACCGAACTGGCATGCCATCAACTGCAGAACGGTTCGTGGTCGCTGGGGATGCTCCCCGAGCAGGTTATGGGATCGGGGCATCTGGTACATTGGACCAAGGAGGATCAGCGCGACGTGTATGACACGGTGAGCGCCATCTTCACATATCCCAACGGCGTGAACATGACCTTCGAGTCGATCATCTCGAACAAACACTTCGGTATGGGCGAGCAAATTCTCGGGTCGAAGGGTACGATTGATCTTATCTCGGGACTCATATACAGTGACGATCCCATGCCCAAGGGCAGCGGAATACATCAGCTTGTTACGCAGATCGAGAACGGCATCATGAGCAACTCGGTCTTCGCGGGTACGAGCTGGGCGGCCGAGACGAGCCCTCTGGCACCGGGTCTGCCGATCATGCCCAACGTCACGGTCAATACGGGCGAGAGCACCATAGGTGCCGAGGCCGACGGTTCGAAGGAGATTATCGAGGCCTTTGCCAATGCCGTAATCACGGGCAAGCAGCCCGAGAAGATACTCGAGGAGTCGTATTATGCCACGCAGTTTGCGCTGTTGGCCGACCGTGCCATGCACGAGAATCGTATTCTGACGCTCGACGAGCAGTTTAAGGTTCCATACGAGCCGATTCGGAACAAGGCTTGATATGATGGAACGGTAGTGTAACGATAAGGCTGTGCGTAGGTAATATGCGCGGAGGATGCACATGAGGCGCTGTAAGTGAACATATATAAATTCGGAGCCATGTACAGGAGTTTGCGGGATTATATCGTAGAGTTGGGACGTCGCGGCGAGTTGCTGCGCGTGGCGGCGAAGGTGTCGCCGCGGTTCGAGATTGCCGAGATCACCGACCGCATGGCCAAGAGCAAGGGCGGCGGCAAGGCTCTGCTGTTCGAAGATACGGGCACGGAGTTCCCAGTCATAACCAATATGATGGGTTCCGACAGCCGTATGGCTTTGGCTCTGGGTGTGGAGCGTCTGGACGACATAGCCGACCGCATAACAGCTCTTCTGGGCGAGGCGCTCACTCCGAAGGGTTCGCTTATGGATAAGTTGCGCGCGCTGCCGCTGCTGGCCGAGATGTCGCGGTGGTTCCCGCAGCAGGTATCGGGACGCGGTGCTTGTCAGCATACCGTTTATCGTGATGCGGAGGTCGATTTGTGCCGCCTGCCGATGCTGCAGTCGTGGGAGTGCGACGGCGGTGCCTTCGTGACGCTGCCGATGGTGCATACGGTCGATCCCGACACGGGAGTGCGCAATGTCGGAATGTATCGCATGCAGCGTTTCGACGCGCGCACGACGGGTATGCACTGGCACATACACAAGACCGGAGCGCGTCATTACGATGCCTATAAACGTGCCGGGCGACGCATGCCGGTCGTGGTGACGCTGGGCGGAGATCCGGTATATACGTATGCCGCAACGGCTCCCATGCCCGACAATATGGATGAATACCTGTTGGCGGGATTTCTGCGCCGGCGGCCCGTGCGGCTGGTCAAGGCCCTCACGTGCGACATATACATACCCGAGGATTGCGACTTCGTGATCGAAGGTTATGTCGATCCCTCGGAAGAGAAGGTCATCGAAGGGGATTTCGGGGACCATACGGGATTCTATTCGCTGAAGGATCTCTATCCACGGTTCCATGTGACGGCACTTACGCACCGTCGCGATGCGGTATATCCTGCGACTGTGGTAGGGGTGCCGCCCGAAGAGGATGCCTACATAGCGAAGGCTACGGAGAAGATATTCCTTGCACCGATACGTCTGGCCGTACAGCCCGAGGTAGAGGACCTGTGGATGCCGACGGCGGGCACGGCGCACAATCTGGCCGTCGTCTCTATCGACAAACGCTATCGCGGGCAGGCGCACAAGGTGGCGCAGGCGCTGTGGGGTGCGGGGCAGATGATGTTCAACAAATACCTCGTCATCACGTCGGCCGAAACGCCCATACGGTCGTTCGAGACTCTGGCGGCACTGCTGCGGCGTTGCGATTTGAGGCAGTGTATGATACGCAGCGAGGGCATACTCGACGTTCTGGATCACGCTACGGCGACGTGCGGTTTCGGCGGCAAGCTGGCGCTTGACCTTACGGATACCGATCCGGCAGCGGCGGTGGCCGACGTGACGCTGCCGTCGGAGGCTCATCCAGCGGGAGGTATCGAATTGTACGATACGCGCCATGTCGTGGATCTGGGTCTGGTGATACTGTATGCCGAGGCGTCACGCCCCGACAAGGTGGATATGGAGGCATATCTGCGTGAAAACGGTTTTCGCGGAGTGCGTTATGCCGTAGTCTTCGACTATCAGGCCGCCGGTGCGATGCGTGACGAGGATCTGTTATGGCTGGCGGCGGCCAATACCGACCCGCGTCGGGATGTCGTCCTCACGGCCGATGGTACGCTCACGGTCGATGCCCGCAGCAAACGGCCCGGTGTCGAGGGTAATCCGCCGCGCTTCCCGAATGTCGCCATGTCATCCATGCAGACGATACGTCTGGTGGATGAGCGGTGGGAGGAGTACGGTATCGGCCCCCGCTTGGAGTCGCCCTCGCGGCGCTACCGCAAACTGTGGCTTTCGGACCGCGCCGAGTGGTAACCTCGCGGTGGCGGATGTTTGGACGAGCCTGTCTGAAAAACTGTATCAACGATATATTTTTAAGGGATGAAGATCTTTACGGAAGAGCAGCGGCGGGGTTTGATCGTCGCGGTGCCTCTGTTGCTCATCGTGCTGCTGCTGTCGGTGCTTGTGGAGCGTAGGGTAGATCCCATGCTGCTGACTCCGCAAGAGGGGTCGCAGAGCGAAGCGGATAGTGTCGTGATGCGTCCGTTCGATCCCAACGAGGCCGAATACGAAGAGCTGCGCCGATGCGGTGTGCCGCCTACTGCGGCGGTAGGTATCGTGCGTTGGCGCCGTTACGGCAAGGTATATCGCATGAAGGAGGATGTGGCGTTGTGTACGGGTGTGGACGATTCGCTCTATGCCGTACTCAAGCCTTATATCGTAATAGGTGAGGAGTATGCCGCGCGGCCGCGAGGCGAAGGCTCCACGTACGACTCCAAGCGGACGCGTCAGCCGAAGTCCGGAAACGAGAGTCCGGCAGCGGATGAACATGTCGTACGCATGGAGCTGCGGCCGTTCTCGTTGGATACGGTGTCAAAGGCGTTCCTCATCGGGGCGGGATTCTCGCCACGGCAGGCCGAGGTTGTGCTGCGCTATCGCGACGCCTCGGGCGGCATACGCAGCGAAGAGCAGTTCCGACGCTGTTATGTCGTGAGTGACGAGATGGCCGACCGTCTGTTGCCGTATATCATATTTGCGGCGGATGAAGTCCCGACGGATGATGCGGCGGACGCGGCGGATGATATTTCTATGGTCGCGGACAAGGCGGCGCGGGCGTTGGTGGAGATAAATACGGCCGATTCTGCGGCACTGATATCGGTGCGGGGCATAGGGCCCAAGAGCGTCACGGCCATAATGCGTTACCGCGAATTGCTCGGCGGATTCTATTCGGTGAAGCAGCTGGCGGAGCTGGATGTAGTGACGGAGAGCAATTATGAAAGAATTTTGACGCAAATTTGTTGCGATAGTTGCAAAATATCAAAAATAGATATTAACTTTGCAGACCCGAAAGAGTTGATACGCCATCCCTATGTGTCGGCGAAGGCTCTGAGGCGCATAGTGAAACAACGACAATTGAAAGGAGGTTGGAGCGGAATCGAAGAGATGATCGATGATGACATATTTGGCAGAGAGGAGGCTGAAAGGCTTGCTCCGTATCTTCGATTCGTACGCGATACCATCAATTAGAGACGTTGAAGCGGCTCACGCAGCCTGTGGGTGTGTGGGCGCAATTATCCGATGCGGCATAAGGCCATGCATAGTGTCGAGGCAGAGGCGGTGAGGGTTGTAAAGCCAATCCGAATCGGAATGCCGGAAAATGATTCGCATGAGTGTCCGCCGCGACAAAAGCAGAATAATTTTCGAAAACTATCAAAACAAAAACAGAACAATATGATTATCATGCCGGTAAAGGAGGGCGAGAACATCGAGAAGGCCCTTAAGAAGTTCAAGCGTAAGTATGAGCGCACGGGAGTGCTGAAGGAGCTGCGTCGCCGTCAGTATTTCACCAAGCCGTCGGTGGCAAAGCGTGAGGCCCGTCAGCGTGCAATATACGTAGAGCACACCTATCGTCAGGAGGAGTAGTCCCCCGTGTCGGTGTCCCTGCCCGAGGCGGGGCGATGTGCCGGAGATGAGGTGCGGAGAGTTCCGCACCTCTGTTTTTTTGTCGGTATGGCGGTGGACATAAGATGCCGGCGGCAGCGGATATTTTGTACGATGCACGGCGGCAGACGATTTTTACGTTAGGAAAAAATTTACTAACTTTACGCGGATTTATATTTGTTGAGATGATAGTAGAACTTATATCAAAATATCTCGAAACGCACAAGCGTTTGGTTGTGCCCAATCTGGGGGCCTTCATCGTGAAGATACCGGGCGAGTCGGTGCTCTTCTCGAACCTTATCAAGAACGATGACGGCGTGTTGCGTTCGCTGTTGATGTCGAGCGGCGTCTCGGAGATGGAGGCAGCTGCCGCGATAGACCGTTTTGTCTTCGAGATCCGTATCCGCCTGCAGAACAACGGTGTATGTCGTCTGGGCGGCTTCGGGGAGCTGCGCATCGGTGCCAATGAGACCATATCGTTCGTATACTCTTCTGCAACGCCCGAAGATGGCGGCGTTGATGTCGAGTCGAAACCTTCGCGCGCGGATAACGTCTCTGTGAATGCAGGTGTCGTCAAGGATCACAATACCGCTGCTGCGCGCACCGTTGAGGGTGATGCTTTCTCGCGTCAGCCTCGGAATGCGGTGCCGTCGTCGTCGCCTGCACAGCCGCGTCAACAGCGTCAGGAACCGCAGCCGTATGTGCGTACGCCGCGTCCGCAATCGGATGTGCATACGCAGCGGAGCGTTGCTTCGGATGACAACCGTGCGCAGTATCGTGCGCCTGAGGTTGCGGAAACAATAAGAGCGGAGCGTCACGGTGCGGAGACGCAGCCGGACTCGGATCGTGAAGTTTACGAACGACCTCGCAGTCAGGATGTGCGACGCGACCGTATGAAGGCTCTCTATGACGAGCCGACGATCTCTGTATCGCCCAAACGCCATCCTGCCGACTATGTCAAGGGGCTGCGTTACGGCAAGGGGCGCAAGGTGTCGCCCGACCGGGGGCTGGGTTCGCAACCGCGCCGCCGTAATGACCGTATCCTCATCATCGCCATTGTGGCGGCGGCATTGGCCATCGCGGCCCTCGGCTACGGCTACTATTGCGATGTGCGGGCCGCTCGTATGGAGAGCGACTACTACGGTGTAGAGAACGAGGGTGTGACAAATCCCGATCTGGAGTATATCGAGGAGCCGAACGAATAGCCGCAACAAACAGCTGAAGAGACCTTAAGATGGCTGAGAATATTGACATAACATCCGTAAAGCAGCGTTTCGGGATTATCGGCAACTCGGAGCTGCTGAATCGGGCCTTGAGTGTGGCTCTGCGTGTGGCCCCTACCGACCTGTCTGTGCTGGTCGTAGGCGAGAGCGGTGTGGGAAAGGAGTTTTTCCCGCAGATCATACACGCATACTCGGCGCGCAAGCACGCCAAATACATTGCCGTAAACTGCGGTGCCATACCCGAGGGTACGATCGACTCGGAGCTCTTCGGGCATGAGAAGGGCGCCTTCACGGGCGCTACGGATGCCCGCAAGGGATACTTCGAGGAGGCCGACGGCGGTACTATATTCCTTGACGAGGTTGGCGAGCTGCCCTTGTCGACGCAGGTGCGTCTGTTGCGTGTGCTGCAGTCTGGGGAGTTCCTGCGCGTAGGTTCGGCCAAGGTGCAGAAGACCGATGTGCGTGTGGTTGCCGCCACGAACAACGACCTGCTCAAGTCGATCGAGACGGGACGTTTCCGTGAGGACCTGTACTACCGTCTCAACACGGTGCCCATAGCCGTCCCGGCGTTGCGTGACCGTCCTGAGGATATTCCGCTCCTGTTCCGCAAATTCGCCAGCGACGTGGCCGTGCAGTATCATATGCCGCCCGTTACGCTCGACGATGGGGCGCGGCAGATGTTGCAGAACTACTATTGGCGCGGGAATATCCGTCAGTTGAAGAATGTGGCCGAGCAGATCTCGGCTCTGGAGCGTACGCGCACCATCACGGCCGAAGTATTGTCGGGATATCTCACGCCCGTGCAGCCTTCGTCGTCGGCGATGGCGCCCAATGGCGGCGCGGCCGCTTCGGGCGACATGTCCACGGAACGGGAATTGCTCTACAAGATACTGTTCGACATGCGCAGCGACATAAACGAGGTCAAGCGTATGCTTACGGAGATAATGCAGGGCGGCGTACACGGTGTACAGACTCCGGTGCCGACGCAGAAACGCGAAGTTATAGGGTTGCTGCCGTCGGTTTCGCGGCCTGCGGTCGTGGATGCCGTGAGCGAGGATGTGACCGAAGAGCCGCATCATGGCGAGCAGCGTACCAAGGCCGAGGTGCAGCGTGAGATGATCATACGTGCGCTGCGCAACAATAACGGCCGCCGTCGTGATGCCGCACGCGAGCTATTCATGTCGGAGCGGACGCTGTACAGACGCATAAAGGAGTTGGGCATCAAGGATGACGACATATAGAGTGCAGGGAGTGTTGGAGAGTGATAAGAGAAGTGGTTTGAGAATGAATCGTATATACCGATATGCCGTAATGGCCGTAGTGGTGCTGTGTGCGCTCTCGCTGGGTGGCTGCATCTTCTTCAAGGGCGGTTATTCGCTCTCGGGTGCAAGTATCCCGGCCGGTGCCAAGACCTTCAGCGTGGCCTATTTTCCGAATAACGCCCCGATGGTGTCGCCTACGCTGAGTACGACGTTGACCGAAGCGCTGAAGGACAAGTTCTCGCGCCAGACAAAACTGGAGATGGTGGAGGAGGGCGGCGATTTCGCCTTCGAGGGAGAGATTACGGGCTATACCTCGACCACGGCGTCGGTCTCGAGCGACAACTACGCCCTGCTGAACCGGTTGACGATAACGGTGCGCGTACGCTTTACGAATGCTATCGAACCCGACAACTCCTTCAATCAGGTGTTTACGGCCTTCACCGACTACGAATCCACGCAGCTGCTGACCGACATTCAGAGTCAGCTCGACGAGGAGATCGTATCGCAGCTGGTGACGGATATATTTCAGGCTTCGGCCTCGAACTGGTAATTTGCGATGGGAAAGATATCGAACAAGGATTCCGCTGCTGCGGATAAGGTGGTCATAGAGAGTGCCGATGTCGAGCTGCTCATGCGCTCGGAACGCTGGCATGATCCGTCGTCACCGTCGCCGCAAAGCGTACAGACGGGAGTTTCGGAGGTGGCGGCAGAGCTTTGCCGTGTGCCTCATCTGGATGCTAAAGCCATTGATATTACTAAACTTACGGAGATTACGGCGGATGATATAATAGATCGTTTTCTGCGGTCGGACAACTACCGTATTGTAGCCGAAGAAGATGGGCCTGCCGAGGAGATACTCACGGAGGCGGAGTTCAGCGGTGAGGATGATCTTGTGAGTGAGGAGTTGGCGGAGGTATACCTTGCTCAGGGGCTGAAAGATATGGCCAGAGAAACTTATCGCAAATTAAGTTTGCTAAATCCCGAAAAAAGTGTTTACTTTGCGAAAATTATCGCCAAGTTGGATGCCTCGGGTGCCGCGAAGGGTGCCGGTGACGGAGCCGGAGGGGCTGAAAAGAGTGCCGGGACAGCAAACAAGGCGGCGGACGATGTCCGCAAGGAATAAAACTGTGAGGTGAAAAATAATTAAAAATATAAATTTATGTTATACACACTTTGTATCGTATTGATTCTTATAGCGAGCGTTATTCTCATTTTGGCCATTCTGGTGCAGAGCCCCAAGAGCGGTATGGCTGCCAACTTCGGTGCCGCCAATCAGGTGATGGGTGTGCGCGAGTCGGCCAATGTCCTTGAGAAGACCACATGGACGCTTGCGGCTCTGATCGTAGTGTTGAGCCTCGTTGCCACGTTGGCGATGGACCAGACGCTGGTATCGACGAGCAACAGCGCTCTTCAGAAGGATGCCAACGCCCTGATGGAGCACGTTAACACGACGGCTCCCGTTAATGCCATGCCTGCTGCCGAGATTCCCGAGACGGATGCTTCGGCAACCGATGCCGCTGCTGAGGGTGCTGCAGCCGAGCAGCCTGCTCAGGCCGAGTAACGTACTGCCGGGGGGGGGAGAAGAGATGAGGTGGCAGGAGAAGCCGCCGGGTCCGCGGAATCTGGATAAACATGGTGGCGGATCAGGAAAACCCTCTGTCCGGTAATGGCAAGTAGCAGTCTCCACAGATGCCGGTTCGTTGTCGCCGTGATATGCGCTGTCAGTGTCACGAGCGGTCAAAACAGGGCAGATTGTAGGGCCGCAGGATCCGACCTACACCTTGACTTGCCGACTTCGGGATGGCATAATCGTAGATAAACAGAGTTAGACGGAGAGCATCGCGCTCTCCGTCTTTTTTGTACGTATGCGCTGCCATCATCGTTTTAGAGTTAATATTACCCATTCTCATGTGCCAGACAGTCGTGCTTCATAAGGAGTGAGATAGGCATAGTGTGGCAGTCTAAGGTCGGCTTGTCGGCATGCCTAATTTGATGCTGTCATTTGCCGCCGGGAACGACATAATGTACCTATGTATCTATTAATCTATTGTAAGAACATCGTTTGCTGAAGATTAAAAAGAAAACGCAGAGTCCTGTGATTGGAACTCTGCGCCTGACATATTTGTATTGCGGCCGTTAAACTGCGGCTGAGTATATCGGGTTTGGCTTTTATTTGTTCTCTGCGGCCGTACCGGTATCTGCTGCCGTCTGCTCACGCTCTTTGCGGTGTTTGCGATCCTTTTCCTTACTGTTGTTGTCGGCATTGACAAAGTGTCGTGATATCGCCTGTGCAAGGTTGCGCGGGGCGATGTTGCGTTCGATCTTGCCGCCGAATGCGACCGATATGCCTCCTGTCTCCTCCGATACCACTACGACAATGGCATCCGACGTCTCGGTTATGCCTATGGCGGCGCGGTGGCGCGTGCCGTACGATTTGGGGACGTTCGACTGCGTCACGGGCAGTATGCACTTGGCTGCGACGATACGGTTGTTCATCACGACGGCGGCGCCGTCATGCAGCGGTGCGTTCTTGAAAAATATGTTCTCCAGAAGCGGCTGCGAGAGTTGTGCGTCGAGGCGGATGCCTCCGTCGATGATGTCGCGCAGGTCGCTCTCCTGTGCCAATACGATCAGTGCTCCGGTCTTGCTCTCCGACATGTCGGTGCAGGCCGATATGATCGGGGTGAGGTTGGGGCCCGTGAAGTCGTGGGTGTTGAATATGCGGTTTATGAAGTTGAAGCCCTTGCGGCGCATGCCGATCATCTGCAGGAAGTGCCGCAGCTCGGGTTGGAAGACTATGATTATGGCCAGAACGCCGACGCTGACGATCTGTCCGAGGATCGAGGATAGCAGTTCCATGTTGAGCGCTCGCACTACGACCCAGACGATATATATGACGATGATGCCCGAGACGATGTATGGGGCATTTGTGCCGCGTGTCATGCGGTATAGTCCGAACATGATGAGCGCCACGAAGAATATGTCGATGAAATCTATGAATGTAAACGGTATGAAATCCATGGTTTGTCGATTTACGATGACAAAGGTAAAAAAAACGCAGACATGTGGGTATGTCTGCGTCGTATTTTTTAGTGTGTGTGGCGTGCTGTTTCAGTCCTAATAGCGTGCTGTGTTTTCATGCGCGGAGTGCTCTCTCCGGCGATCGGCCGCAAGCGCCGCCACTTACCTTAAGGCCGTGTGTTATTTGTCGCTCTTGGCCGTGTCGTTCTTCTCGGCGGCATAGAGCTCGTCCACCTTAGCCAGAACGGTGTCGGTTATGTCGAGAGCGTCGTCGGCATCGAGCAGGGCCGTAGCGTTCACGATGAGCTTGTATTTCTTGTCGGCGTTGATCTCCTTGATGGCGCGCATGATAAGATCCTGCGTGCGGTTCGAGAAGACGTAATTCTCCTCGTCGAGGGTCTGGGCCTCCTTTTGAGCGCTGCTCTGATAGTTTGCAATCTTCTTTTCGATGCTTTGCTGCTGCTTCTGGGCGTCGGCCGTGGTGATAAGTCCCTTCTGGTACTTCTCCTGAAGCTGCGATGCTTCATACTGGAGGTTCTTCTCCTTCTGGGCCCATGCGTTCTGAGCCTTCTCGGTCTTGTCCTTGAGCGCTACGCCCTCGGTCTGGTAGATCTGGCTCTGAGCGAGTACATAGTCGACTCTTACAAAGGCGATATCGCCTCCGGTGATAGTTTGTGTCTCGACCTCAGCAGTTTCGGTCGCAGGAGCAGTCGTCTTGTTGTCGCACGATACGAGCGGCAGCGCGGCGACGAGCAGTGTCCAAAAAACTTTTTTCATGGTATCTCTATTCCGTTTTTTAATTTTAGTTTTTGAGATAAAAATGATGTATATTTCACAAAGGTAGAAAAAAATATTTATTTTTGTATCGATCGAACTCAAAAATAACCTATGTACGAGTATATTTCCGGAAAGGTGGCCGAACTTGCGCCGACGTATGCCGTGATCGAGGCCGCCGGTGTCGGTTATTATATCAATATATCGTTGCAAACATTCTCGGCCATAGAGCACTGCGCCGAGGCTCGGCTCTATGTCCACTTTGTTGTGCGCGAGGATGCGCAGACGCTTTACGGCTTTGCCGCGAAGGAGGAGCGGGAGTTGTTCCGCGCGCTGATAAGCGTATCGGGCGTCGGGGGCAACACGGCGCGTACGATCCTCTCGACGTACAGCCCGTCGGAGTTGCGGAACATAATCGCTACGGAGAACGCGGTGCTGCTGAAGAATGTCAAGGGGCTGGGACTCAAGACGGCGCAGAAGATCATCGTCGAACTGAGCGGCAAGATGGCCGTGATGGGACAATCGGTCTCTGCGGCACCTTCTGCCTCTGCGGCCTCGGGCATATACGACGAGGCGATGGCGGCGCTCACGATGCTCGGATTCCAGCATGCCGCCTCGGACAAGGTGTTGAAGGCCATTCTCAAGGAGTCGCCCTCGATAGCCGTCGAGGAGGCCGTGCGTCAGGCTCTGCGGCGCATGTGACCGTATGTGGCGTGGGCGTGCGGATGAGGGGTGCATGGTACGGCCGCATATATTGTGGCAAGCGGTTGGACGTGTCGATTATTTTTCATATTTTTGCACGAATTGTTAGCTATGAGAAGATTTGTTGCCTGCATAGGCTGCATTATGGCGGTGGCGGCGTGCGCGATGTTTACCGCGTGCAAGGATAACGAAGATGCACTGACTTCACAGCGTCAGCGTATTGTTTCGTATCTTACCTCGTCGCATGTGCCGCAGCTCATAGCCGAGGAGGATGTGGAGAACTCGCTCGAACCGAACCCTCCGTTTTACGAGTTGATCGACCAGCAGGTCTACCGTTATATCTCGACATACTATGATGCCGGCCGCGAGAGCCGCGCCGTGGTAGGGATGGGTGACGAGGTGGAGCTGACATATACTGCCTATATATTCACCGGCAGTGTGCCGCGTACCACCTCGGTATATATGACCAACGACGCTACGGTGTTGGCCGCTCTGGTCGAGGAGGGACTCAATGCCGAGTATTGGAGTACCGATCCCTTGACGGTGAATTTGGGCACTACGAGTATAATAAAAGGCTTGGAGCTCTCGTTATTGGGATGCAGAGAAGGCGACAGCGTGGAGGCCTACATGACCTTCGAGGCGGCATACGGCAGCGATCAGGAGGGTATCGTACCCGTCGAGTCGTCTGTCTTGTGGGTATATACCATAAACAAGCTGGTCAAGAACTGACCGTTCCTGCGCGATGGGAGGTGCCGCTCATGGCAGAATGGCAATGGCGGCCGTGGATGCGCGACGGGTAAGAGACGTGGAATACAATTCCGGCCGCGGAGCGTGTGGAACGAGAGAGTGTGAAACGAAAAAAGAGTATTGCTTAAGATATGAAATTTGCAAACCGTATAATCTGTGTTGCCGTTGCCTGCGCGATGGCATTGACCTCGTGTGTAAAGTCGAGCGAGATGGAGTTCCACGAGGTGGAGCGCATAGCCTTGCAGGCGTGGATCGAGCAGCACCGTCCCGACCTTCTGGAAAACTATCAGGAGGATGGCGGTTACTATGTCGAGCTGCTTGACCGCGGCGTGGCGGACAGCCTTCCGGTGAGTGACGATAATGCGTGGTTGTGGTTCGACGTTACGTGCCGCGACCTTTCGGGCAACGTATGTCTTACGCGTGACGCCGATCAGGCGCGCATGCAGAACGCATATACCGAATATACGCACTATGTTCCCTTCTTCCTCTTCTGCGGCAAGGACAATACCTCGATGCTGGAGGGTACGCACATGGCCCTGCGCAACAAGCTCAAGATCGGCAACGAGGAGTATGCCGTACGTTACGGCACCAAGATGCGCCTCTACCTCCCCTCGTCGATAGCTGCCGGCCCGCAGGGTATGGGTGGTGACGGAGGTTACGAGGGACAATATAAGCTCGACGCCGACCGCCCGATGATCGTCGATGTGAACGTGTGGGGACATATCAATAACCCCGTGGCCTACGAGGATCAGTGGGTCAAGTCGTTTGCAATGCTGAACGGAGGCCTTGCCCCCGAGGATGAGGATGACAAGGCGGCCAAGCTGCGCCGTACCTATATGCGTCCCGTATCCCGTGCCGAGGGTGATGACGCAGAGGAGGAGGTCGTGTATGACGATCTGTGGCATCTGGCCGTGGACTCTATCGCGGGACTCTACATTAACTACAAGTACACCCCCAAGAAGGGTCTCGACTTCGACTGCCTGCGCAGCGACACGCTGCTCTATTCGGGACAGACCGGATATACGCGTGGAAAACTTTACGGCACGAAGAGCCTCGAACAGATAAACAAGGAGATTGACGATGCGCTTCTGGAGCGTTTCGGCGATGGCCTCGATCCGGCAGATGCCGAGCCGATGGATTCGACCGACGTGGCCAAGATATGGTATGTGGCGCGCCTGCTGGACGGATTCGTGGTGGATACCAATATCCCCGAGATCAAGAAGATCGTCTACCCCGAAGCGGATGTGGACGATGATGACGAGGAGGAGGCCTACGAGTTTACTACCGATCAGGAAAACGACACTTCGAGCACCTCGAACCGTGTGGACGCATGGCGTTACGGCTTCCCGCAGCTGAAACTGGGTGCTTGGAACGTGATACTCTCGGTTTCGTCGAATGCCTATGGCGCTACGGGTGTGGCGGGAACGACAACCACGTCGTCGGGATCGTCCAACTACTACAACCCCTATTACGACTACTACAACTATTACAACTACTATAACAGCTATTACGGCAACAGCTACTATAATAACTATTACAATAACTACTATTACGACTACTATTATAATAATTATTATAACAGCTATTACTACAACAACTATCTGTACGGCAACAGTACCTCTACCGATGAGACCGAGGTAGTCACCGTTACGGAGATCCAGCCCTACACGCCCCTCATCTGGCAGGTCTATGTCGAGGAGCGCGAGGCTGAGGAGGAGTAATGCCATACCTTTGGGCATGATCGGATGCTCTCGGAAAGAGGTCCTATGCTCAGCAAGTTACGGCCGACATAATGAAAAATATGATAAAAAGGGAATTTCCCCATGCGGGAAGTTCCCTTTTTTACGTTTTTTTAACAGAAATTTTGCGGAAAGAAAAAATATTTGTAACTTTATCTTGTAAAGAAGATTGACATATACTTAAACCTACCTAAAATAAGATCGTTATGATTATCACGTTTAATGAACTGCGCCGTATCAAGGATAAGTTGCCCAGCGGCAGCTCGCAGCGTATCGCCGATGAATTGGGTATAGATGTAGAGGCCGTAAGAAACTATTTCGGCGGCAAGCATTTCGATGCCAAGACAGGCGTCGGCATACATATCGAACAGGGGCCCGACGGTGGTGTCGTCACTCTGGATGACACGTCGATACTCGATGCTGCGATGCGTATCCTTAACGAACATAAATAATCTTCGGCGTTAAGACTTGGCGGGTCCGAATCGAACGTGAGTTCGATCCGGACCTTGTCGGTTTATAACGATGCCGGAGTATGGCATATCGGTCGGCGATAAGGTGTGCGGAGCCGTGACGGTGGGGAGTGGAAAAAACAGTGTGATCTTAAAAATAACAGGCTTATGAGACGGTTTATGGTTATCATGGCGGCAGCGATGCTCAGTCATCTGCCGCTGGCGGGACAGAACGGCGGCGAGGTGCCGTTCAACGGCATTGTGGAGACCGTCGCGGGTGACGGCGTGCCGCGTATGACGGTTATGTTGAAGGGCAGCAGCAAGCGTACGTCGACCGACCGTCACGGACGCTTCGGCCTTGTGAATGTGCCGGAGGATGGAGTATTGGTGCTTTCGCGTCGGGGCGAGGAGTGGGAGATACCGCTCGAGGGACGTCGCAGTATCCGTGTTGTCATGTCGGATGAAGGTGTGGTCGAATCGGAGGAGTCGGAGGAGCTCATATCGATAGGTTTTGCATTCGTCAAGCGCCGCGAGTACAATTACAGCTCCGATATGATCACGGGCGAGGAGTTGCGCCGCTCGGGACAGCAGGATCTGGTCTCGGCGCTCGTCGGGCGTGTGGCGGGGCTTATGCGCGCGAACGGCGAACTGTCGATCCGCAGCAATGTCGATGCGCGGCCGCTGTATCTTGTGGACGGTGTGGAGGTGCAGTCGCTCGACTATATAAATATAAACGATGTGGAGTCGGTATCGGTGTTGAAGGACGGGTCGATGTACGGCATTCGCGGCGCCGGCGGCGTCATATCGGTAAAGACACACCGCCGATAACCGCCGGGGCGGGTTGCAGGCAGTCCAATATATCCGTACTGGCAATAACCATAGGGCCGGCAGGGCAGTAACATGTCACTGTCGGCTTTTTATATGTGTATTATATGTAATGTGCGGGAGATATGGCATCGGTGCCGGTGCGGCATGCTCCGTATCGCGGGGTACGCGGTCGGGCCGTACGTCACGGCACGCGGCTGACAGAGGCTTTTCTGCCATTTTGACCGACAAAAACATGCCCGTGGCAGGATTTTACGCCATAAATCCGCCGCGCGGGCATAAATCTTTTTTGGTATAGGGTTTGTTCATATCATGGTCGACCGTCGGTTCCGAAAGGGCCGACGGAGAGAAGATCGGTTCCGAAAGGGCCGATGGAAGCAAATTGAAAAATTAGTAAAACAAATAAAATTTTAGGTATTATGGGAAAGATTATTGGTATTGACTTAGGTACGACTAATTCATGCGTAGCAGTCATGGAGGGCAACGAGCCCGTGGTTATCCCCAACTCGGAGGGACATCGCACGACTCCTTCGGTCGTAGCGTTCACCGATAATTCGGAGCGTAAGGTGGGTGACCCCGCAAAGCGTCAGGCTATCACCAACCCCAAGCGTACGGTATTCTCGATCAAGCGTTTCATGGGTGAGACCTATGATCAGGTAGCGTCGGAGATCGCACGTGCCCCGTATTCGATCGTGAAGGGTGCCAACAACACTCCCCGTGTCGATATCGACGGCCGCCAGTATACGCCGCAGGAGATTTCGGCCATCATTCTGCAGAAGATGAAGAAGACGGCCGAGGATTATCTGGGTCAGGAGGTCAACGAGGCCGTTATTACGGTTCCTGCCTACTTCTCGGATTCGCAGCGTCAGGCTACCAAGGAGGCCGGTGAGATTGCAGGTTTGAAGGTACGCCGTATAATCAACGAGCCCACGGCTGCGGCTTTGGCTTACGGTCTGGACAAGAAGAACAAGGATATGAAGGTTGCCGTGTACGACTTGGGTGGCGGTACGTTCGATATCTCTATTCTGGAGTTGGGCGACGGTGTCTTCGAGGTTAAGTCTACCAACGGTGATACTCACCTCGGTGGCGATGACTTCGACCACGTGTTGATCGACTACATGGCCGAGGCATTCAAGGCCGAGCACGGTATCGACCTGCGTCAGGATCCTATGGCCCTGCAGCGTTTGAAGGAGGCTGCCGAGAAGGCCAAGATCGAGCTGTCGTCGTCGACCACGACGGAGATCAACCTCCCGTACATCATGCCTGTAAACGGCATACCTCAGCACCTTGTAATGACGCTGACGCGTGCAAAGTTCGAGCAGTTGTGCGACCACTTGATCCAGAAGACGGTCGAGCCTTGCAAGTTGGCGCTGCGTGATGCCGGCCTTCAGGCAAGCGATATCGACGAGGTGATCCTCGTAGGTGGTTCTACACGTATCCCCGCCATACAGCAGATCGTGGAGAAGTTCTTCGGCAAGGTGCCCAACAAGTCGGTTAACCCCGATGAGGTTGTAGCCGTAGGTGCCGCAATTCAGGGCGGTGTTCTCACGGGCGAAGTAAAGGATGTGCTTCTGTTGGATGTAACGCCGCTGTCGCTGGGTATCGAGACTCTGAACGGTGTGTTCACCAAGCTGATCGAGGCCAACACGACGATCCCGACCCGCAAGAGCGAGATCTTCTCGACGGCTACCGACAACCAGCCTTCGGTTGAGATCAACGTATGTCAGGGCGAGCGTCCCATGGCGCGTGACAACAAGTCGCTGGGTCGCTTCCACCTCGACGGAATACCGGCAGCACCGCGTGGTGTGCCTCAGATCGAGGTTACGTTCGATATCGATGCCAACGGTATACTGAACGTATCGGCCAAGGACAAGGGTACGGGCAAGGAGCAGAAGATCCGTATCGAAGCATCGTCGGGCCTTACCGAGCAGGAGATCCAGCGTATGCGTGACGAGGCCAAGGCCAACGAGGCCAAGGACAAGGCCGAGAAGGAGCGTGTCGACAAGATCAACGCCGCCGACTCGAACATCTTCGCTACGGAGAAGCAGCTCAAGGAGTACGGTGACAAGATCCCTGCCGATAAGAAGTCGGCTATCGAGGGTGCTTTGGCTAAGCTGAAGGAGGCTCACAAGAATCAGGATATCGCGGCTATCGACACCGCTATCGCCGAATTGAACAGCGCATGGCAGGCCGCATCGCAGGACATCTACTCGGCACAGCAGGGCCAGCAGGCTCAGGGTGCACAGCAGAATGCCGGTGCGGGCAACGGCGGAGCCCAGCAGGGCAACGGCGGCCAGCAGCCTGAGGACGTAGAGTTCGAAGAGGTGAAATAATATAAAACAGCTCTTTAGACGAGGGGCGGACCGAGCAATCGGCCCGCCCTTTTTTTGTGCCTTTACGTTCGATCGGTGTGAGTATATGGATATGTTGGTCGAGTTTGCGTATGTGGACGTATTCGGACGATGGTTAGGCTGGTGTGCTGAAACGGTGGAAAACCGTTTTTTACGGAATGGCGCATGCTTACTTCGCGTATATTGTGGTATTATCGGCTCTTGCAATGGTGCATGGAATGTAAAAACTTTTGTGTGTGCGATTTGGCTCGGCGCTCTTATTTTACTATATTTGTGAATGATAGATGATCGGCATCCGATTGATGCGCATTTCTGATCGTGTGCCGTGTGCCGTATGCGATGCATGGGGCGGATCTTATAGGCGCATGGATCATGTCGGCGGATACATTTAACGGAAAGAGTAAAAACATATCGCTATGAAGAAGATTTACATTTTTGCGGCCGCTCTGTTGGCTACGGCCTCGGTCGCTGCGCAGGAACCGCGTGAGGTGCAGATGACGCTGCATAATGCAAGCAGCGGCGGTGACGTCATCCCGCGCGAGATCTACGGGCAGTTTGCCGAGCATCTCGGCCGTTGCATCTATGGCGGCATCTGGGTAGGCGAGGACTCGGAGATTCCGAACGAGCAGGGCTATCGTGTCGATGTGCTTGAGGCGCTGCGTGCGTTGAAGGTGCCGGTGCTGCGCTGGCCCGGCGGCTGCTTTGCCGACGAGTACCACTGGATGGACGGTATCGGCCCGCGCGAGAAGCGCCCGAAGATGATCAACACACATTGGGGCGGTACGGTCGAGGACAACAGCTTCGGTACGCACGAGTTCCTCAATTTCTGCGAGCTGCTGGGATGTGAGCCATACGTCAACGGCAACGTCGGCAGCGGCTCTGTGGAGGAACTTTCGAAGTGGATCGAGTATATGACCTCGGATGCCGACAGCCCGATGGCCAACCTGCGCCGCGAGAACGGCCGCGACAAGCCGTGGAAGGTGAAGTATATTGGCGTTGGCAACGAGTCGTGGGGTTGTGGCGGCAACATGTATCCAGAATATTATTCGGATCTCTATCGCCGTTATGCCACCTATTGCCGCGAGTATCCGGGCAACCGTCTCTACAAGATCGCGTGCGGAGCCAATGGTGCCGACTACAATTGGACGGAGGTGGTGATGAAGCGTGCCGGCGGCATGATGAACGGACTCTCGCTGCACTACTATACGGTTTATGACTGGGGCCGCAAGGGTTCGGCCACGCAGTTTGACGATGAGGATTGGTATGCTGCCGTCGGTCGCTGCGCCCAGATCGGGAACATAATCAAGGGCCATTGCGACATCATGGACCGTTACGATCCCGCACGCCGCATAGGCCTTATCGTAGACGAGTGGGGCACATGGTGGGACGAGGAGCCGGGTACGGTTCGCGGGCACCTCTACCAGCAGAATACGCTGCGTGACGCCATGGTGGCGGCCGTTACGCTGAATATCTTCCACAAGTATGTCTATCGTGTCAAGATGGCCAACATTGCGCAGATGGTCAACGTGCTGCAGTCGATGATCCTCACGCGTGACGACGAGATGGTCCTCACGCCGACCTATTACGTATTCCAGATGTACGTGCCGCATCAGGGCGCGGAGCTGCTGCCTCTCTACTTCAAGACCGAGAGCGTGCGCGACCGTTACAATGAGCCGGTAGACCTGCTTACGGCGACGGCATCGCGCGCTGAGGACGGCACCATCACGCTGTCGATGGCGAATGTCGATCTGGAGCGTCCGTGCCGTGTTACCGTTGCGCTCGATGACGACCGTCGTTACGACGTGTCGGGAGAGTTGCTGACGGCGGAGAATATCAACGACCACAATACGTTCGAGAATCCCGATTGCGTGCAACCGGTCGATTTCGACGGTTTCGAGGCGGCTCGCGGAAGCATTACGGTGACCGTTCCCGCCAAGTCGATCGTGTCGCTTACGCTCAAATAAGCGCGGGGAAAGCTCCCAAGTTGCGGTAAAAGTCCGAAAATCGGCCTGATGGTTTCGGTTTTTGGACTTTTTTTTTATATATTTGTCGCCTAAAAAAGGGCAGTGTCCCGACGGCGCCCCGAACGGCGCTGGAAATGCCGTGCGTAAATATTGGGAAGAAACGCAAAAAATAAAGAGAATACAAACAAAATTTTAAACGACAATGCAAAGCAAAGGTGCAATTAAATTCCTCACGATCGTTTTTGTGATCGCGTGTGTGTACCAGCTCATGTTCTCGTTCAAGACGTACAACGCCGAGAAAAAGGCGGCCGAGTATGCGGCTGCGTTCGACGAGACGGAGCAGGCCGAAAAAGAGGCCTACTATCTGGACTCGATCCAGAACAAGCCCATATACAATTTCTTGGGCCTGAAGAAATTTACCTACAAGGAGTGTAAGGAGAAGGAGGTTAACCTCGGACTTGACCTTAAGGGCGGTATGAACGTCATGCTGGAGATCGAGGTTCAGGATCTGGTCAAGTCGCTGGCGGGCGACAGTCAGGATGATCCGGCCTTCGTCGAGGCGATGAACCGTGCCAACGAGGCCATGAAGGCCGGCACGAACGACTACATCGGAGTCTTCGCCGAGGCTTACCGCGAGATCACCAACGGCGCGCCTCTGGCTGCCATCTTCGTAGGTCCCGACCGTAAGGATATAACCCCGAACAGCACCGACGAGGAGGTTGTCAAGGTGCTCAAGGAGGAGACCGATGCCGCCATTGCCGCATCGTTCAACATCCTGCGCAACCGTATCGACCACTTCGGCGTTACGCAGCCCAATATACAGCGTCTGCCCAACTCGAACCGTATTCTGGTCGAGCTGCCGGGTGTGAAGGAGCCGGAGCGTGTGCGTAAGCTTCTTCAGGGTTCGGCTTCGCTCGAGTTCTGGACGACGTTTGACTACAATGAGGTTCTTCCCTTGCTTTCGGAGGCTGACCGCCTGATCAAGAGCACGGCTGATGCAACACCCCAGAGCGATACCGTAGCCGTAGCGGATGCTGCCGCAGCAGAGACTGCGGAGGCCGACTCGACGGCATCTGCCGCATCGGGCCTTGCCGCCGAGGTAGCCAAGAGCGACAGCACCTCGATGCAGGATCAGAGCGCGCAGAGCGCCCACTTCACGGCTGATCAGAATCCCCTTTTCGCCGTACTTGATCCCTATTACGGTGGCGGCGCTATCGTAGGAGCCGCAACTGCAGCCGACATACCTGCCGTGAACGCCTATCTGGCGCGCCCCGATGTGCAGAACCTCTTCCCGAGTGATCTGGTGTTCAAGTGGGGCATCAAGGGTGAGGATATGTTCGACGGCCGCTACGCCCTCTATGCGCTGCGCTCGATCGACGGCAAGCCCGCCATGGACGGCGGTGCCGTGGCTACCGCAACAGAGACCTATGCCGAGCGTGGCGCTACGGCCGAGGTTAACCTTACGATGACATCGGCCGGTACGTCGGAGTGGGCACAGCTCACGGGTCAGAACGTCGGCAAGGCTATCGCCATCGTCCTCGACGGATATGTATATTCGGCCCCGAGAGTAGAGGGCAAGATCGACGGCGGCAACTCGCGCATCACCGGTAACTTCACCATACAGGAGGCTCAGGACTTGGCCAACGTGCTCAAGTCGGGTAAGGTTCCCGCTCCGGCCCGCATCATTCAGGATACGGTGGTCGGCCCGTCTCTGGGTGCCGAGTCCATTAATGCCGGTATGTTCTCGTTCGTGCTGGCCTTCGTGCTGGTGCTCCTTTATATGGGACTCTTCTACAAGACGGCGGGATGGATGGCCGACGTGGCACTTATCCTCAATGTCTTCCTGCTTATGGGTGTGCTGGTGTCGTTCGGCGCCGTTCTGACGCTGCCCGGTATAGCCGGTATCGTGCTTACGATGGGTATGGCCGTTGATGCCAACGTCATCATATACGAACGTATCAAGGAGGAGCTGCGCGGCGGAAAGGGATTGTCGCTGGCTATCAAGGACGGTTTCTCGAATGCCTACTCTGCCATCATCGACGGTAACCTCACCACGATCATCACGGGTATCGTGCTCTTCGTATTCGGTACGGGTCCGGTTCAGGGCTTCGCCACTACGCTTATCATCGGTATCCTGACTTCGCTCTACTGCTCGATCTTCATCACTCGCATGCTGCTCGAGTGGATCGTCGACAAGTGGGGCAAGGTTTCGTTCTCACGCTCGTGGTCTGAGAATTGGCTTTCGAACGTATCGTTCGATTTCATCGATAAGCGCAAGATATCGTATGTTATCTCGGGTACGCTGATCGTCGTATCGCTGATCTCGCTTATTTTCCACGGCCTGAATACGGGTGTCGACTTTACCGGCGGCCGTACGTACGTGGTGCGTTTCGACAGCAATGTCTCGGTAGAGGATGTCCGCAAGGCCCTCGACGAGACCTTCGTCAGCGATGACGAGGCCATGAAGTCGAACGAGGTGAAGCAGTACGGTAGCGGCAACCAGATGCGTATCGTAACCCAGTACAAGTTCGACGATACGTCGGAGGAGACTACGGCCGAGGTAGACGCCCTGCTCTACGAGGCTCTCAAGGGCTTCTACACCTATCCCATCACGCTCGATGGCTTCATCAGCACGCAGGAGGATATAAACGGTATCATTTCTTCTGACAAGATCGGTCCATCGATCGCAAAGGATATGACCTACAACGCAATCTATGCGGTGCTCTTTTCGCTTATCGCCATCGGTCTCTACATCACGTTCCGATTCAAGAGATGGCAGTGGGCTACGGGTGCAACGCTGGCATTGGCGCACAACGCCTTCCTCGTGATCGGTATCTTCTCGATATTCTATACGGTGATGCCCTTCAACCTTGAGGTCAATCAGGCCTTCATTGCGGCGATCCTTACGATCATCGGTTACTCGATCAACGATACGGTGGTGATCTTCGACCGTATCCGCGAATATCTGACGCTTTACCCGAAGCGCCCCATAGCCGAGAATATCAACAAGGCGATATGTTCGACCTTGTCCCGTACGATGAACACTTCGGGTACGACGATCGTGACGCTGCTGGCCATGTTCATTCTGGGCGGCGAGACGATGCGCGGATTTATCTTCGCCCTGCTGCTCGGTATAGTCATCGGTACCTACTCGTCGGTATTCGTGGCTACGCCCATCGCATACGACATACTTCGCCGTACGGACAAGTCTCTCATAAAGGAGGAGAAAAAATAACCGACGGTGGACTATATTGTCCCAAGAAGGAAAAAAGCGGTCGTGACCTGAGGGTTGCGACCGCTTTTTTTATAATTTTGCATACGCTAAAGTTTTTCAGGCGATGAATTTGTTGAAGAGATTTTCAGCACTTGTCCGGCACTATGTCTCGCCGGTGTTCGTGACGCTTTTCTGTGCGTCGTTCGTGTTGTGGTATATCGTGAAACTCGACCATACCTATACTACCGAGTATGCCGTACATGTCAATATCGACGGCGAGCGGCTGCGTGTGCCGTGCGTTGTTGAGGGCAAGGGCGCGACGCTGTTCGGTTACCGCGTCTATATGCACCGCCAGATCAGAATACCGCTCTCGGAGTTGAAATATACGGTCGAACACCGCAGCGTCGAGCCGCAGACGGAAGGTGCGGAGCCGACGGGGGACGAGACATTATGTATACTCGACCCGCAGTCGATGCAGAATGCCATATCGGTGCGCATAAGCGATATAAAGGTTATTTCGATAGGCAACATTCCGCCGCTGCCTATGCCCGATCCTGTTCCGGCGGACGACGCCGAGAAAACGGATGAGAAGAAACAGCAGTAGAAACTGCGGAGTTGTAAATTCAGAAATACGATAAATAGCCGCATAATATGTACAAGGTTGGAGTTACGGGAGGTATCGGCAGCGGAAAGAGTACCGTATGCCGGTTGTTTGCCGAGCGCGGAATTGCCGTTTATGATTCCGATTCTCAGGCCAAGCGACTGATGGAGGAGAGCGATACGCTGCGTGCGGCTTTGGTCGGGGCGTTCGGTACGGAGTGTTATGCGGAGGGGCGGCTGAACCGACGGTATCTTGCCGGACGCGTCTTCGGAGATGCGGATGCGTTGTCGCGGCTCAATGCGCTCGTGCATCCGGCTGTGCGGGAGGATTTCCGTATGTGGGCGGAGCGGCAGTCGGGACCATACGTCATATTGGAGAGCGCCATCCTTTTCGAGGCCGGGTTTGAGAATGAGGTCGATACGACGCTTGCGGTGCTGGCCCCTGCGGAGGAGCGCATAAAGCGTTGCATGGAGCGTGACGGCGCCTCGCGTGAGGAGGTGTTGCGCCGCATGGCTAGTCAGGCGGACGATGACACGCTGCACCGTCTGGCGGCCCGTACGATAGTGAACATCCGTCGTGACTATCTTGAGAGTGATGTTGAACGCCTGCACGAAATATATTCGCATGAAGCACAACATTGAGGACCCGAAGGCTGCGGAGCGGCAGGTGATGACCATCATAAACGTCACCGAGGATTCGTTCTACGACGGCAGCCGTACATTCACATCCGGCGAGATCGAGCGGCGTGCAGCCGCGGCGGCGGAGCAGGGTGCAGATATATTCGACGTTGGTGGCTATTCGTCGCGTCCGGGGGCGGATGATGTGCCTTTGGAGGAGGAGTGGCGCCGCGTTAAGCGCGGCATTGCGGCCGTGCGCCGCGTTGCGGGCGATATACCCGTTTCGGTGGACACGTTCCGCGGCGAGGTGGCACGGCGTGCCATTGAGACGTTCGGCGGGATAACGATAAACGATATCTCGGCCGGAGAGATCGACCCGTCGATAGTCGATGTGGCGGCGAGATACGATGTGCCGTATATCGCGATGCACATGCGTGGCACGCCGCGCACGATGCAGACGTTGACCGGCTATGCCGGCGCGATTGTAGATGAGGTCGTGAGATATTTTGACGCCCGGTGCGCCTTTTTGCAGGAGCGGGGTGTCAAACATATAATCCTCGATCCCGGGTTTGGTTTTGCAAAGGACCTGCGACAGAATTATGAACTTATGGCAGGGCTGCACCGTATCTGTGCAATGGGTTATCCCGTCCTTGTCGGGGTGTCGCGCAAGTCGATGATATATCGCGTGACGGGACGTACGCCCGCCGAGTCTCTGGCCGGTACGGCGGCACTCAATTGGGAGGCTTTGCGGCAGGGAGCGTCGATATTGCGCGTGCACGACACACGCGAGGCGGTCGATCTGGTACGTATGTTCTCGGTCTATGAGCAGTGCTGTGCGGAGGGTGGCAAAGAGGTCGGAAAATGAATGATACCAAGATGATAAAGTGCGAAAACATACACAAGAGCTACGGCACGCTGGAGGTGCTGCGGGGCGTATCGCTCGAGGTCTCGCAGGGAGAGGTAGTGTCGGTCGTGGGTCCGAGCGGCGCGGGTAAGACCACGCTGCTGCAGATCATGGGGACACTCTCGCCGATGGACAGCGGACGGCTGGAGATCGACGGTGTGGATGTCTCGTCGATGGGGGATGACCGTCTGTCTGATTTCCGTAACCGACATATAGGTTTTGTCTTCCAGTTCCACCATCTGCTGCCCGAGTTTACGGCTCTGGAGAATGTCATGATGCCGGCGTTGATCGGCGGCGCGTCGCGCGGCGAGGCCGAGCGCCATGCCTTGGAGCTGCTGCGCATGATGGGGCTCG
>ULYR01048700.1_pt1 | contig 38270 bp, 34 predicted proteins | sample 1962341 | NCBI WGS metagenome assembly ULYR01 (sample SAMEA4835868, study PRJEB28245) | human gut metagenome | biome: gut microbiome; material: fecal sample | place: Denmark | collected 2008 | reverse complement strand
GATTATTCACTTTCATATTCAAATAATTTGGCAATCAACAATAGAGCAATGAGGACAGTTTTCAGGCTGTCCTCGCAGAACACGATATGGAAGGGATTATTTATTGCCGTCGGAAATACCGTAATGATTTCCGGCAATCCGCCCGATACAGCCGGGGCTATGAGAAGCCCCAGCCATATCACAGGAATAGTACCGAACAGGCAGAGAATCAGCTGCGCTTGTCGGTTATCTTGCTTCATCTCGGCACTTTACCTTTTTCGTTGGGGCATCAATGGCTTTCAGGAGCACCTCATCCACAATATCCGTGGACCGCTGTTCCTCCAAAAGGTCATTTCGCAGTTCATTAAGCGCATTGACCACAACGCCATGCTCATATCTGTCCAGTGTAAGGACTCGCTTTTCTTCTTTTTCCATGTTATCGCTCCTGTTCTTTCGCTTTCGGTTGACGGTTCTGCTCCAGTGCGCGGGTCATACGGCCAGAAATGTTTGCAGCCGCATCCCGGATTTCCGACAAGGTAGCACGGACACCCTGCGCATCGCTCTCCCGAAAAACATCCGGCAGGCGACTGAAATCATAACCACTGGTGTCCATTTCGTACTCCTTGCAGAGCATATAGGAAACACTGTATGCAGCAAAAGCTGCACCTTCGCGGGTATAATCCTTTTCCATGCACGCAATCTCCGCATGAGCCAGTTCTTTAGACACGCTACGGAAAATATCAGCGGCATCCATGCCACGACGCACAAAAATCACCTGTTGATCATGGTCATACAGTGCGCCCATATGGTTTGGCAGATCATCCACCGTTTGCATCGGCACAGGGGAACGGGAAATCAGCGCTTTCAGAAGAAGCCGATCATCCACACTGATTGCAGGCTGCACCTTAGCTCGTGCCGTGGTCTGAGAAATATCAAAGACCCGCTTTACATTGTACGAAGTGCCAATAGAACCGTCCGCACGCTCATATTCCTCGCCGGGTTCCAAAATGGAAATACCTTTCTGCTGACGCTTAATGGACGCACCGGCTTCTTTCCAACCGTTGAAGTCTTTCAACTGTGTTGCCTCCGGCTTCTGCGCCAAAATCAGAAGAACGTTGGTGGCAGAATAGCGGCTGAACCGAGTCTGTACATCCAGGTATGACTGAAACTTACTGCCATCCGTGCTGACTTCCACAGCCGTCGTATCGGCAAGGTCATAGACCGACTGGCGCTCTGCCTGTTTTTTCTCCGCCCATGCCTCCTTGTCAAAAGGCTGGTTGGTCTGGCCTCTCTGAGAAACGTGGCCTTCAAAAATATCATCAAAACTGTTCATGGCTTATCTCTCCTTTGCTTTTTTCTTTTTTCGGGACGGCTGTTTGTGCTGAATGGCCGGAGCTTCCGACTTTGCTCTGCGTTCTGGCTCTTTGACCGGTGCTGCCGCTTCTTGCTGCCTGCGCTGTGCCTGAATGTCCCTCAGTTCCTTGCGGACAGAAGGACGCTCGGCGCTTTTAGCAACACCCTCGGCGGCTTTGCTGGGCGGCTCTGAGATAGGCGCGGACGGATGGGATTTTTCCATCCTCGCCGCAGAGGGGTTTATCGGTGTCGGCTCCTCCTTTTGGGTGGGTACACCTAGCAGCTCATCCAGCAGCTTGTCTGCATCATTCTTTTCGGGCTGTTCCTTTTCAGGAACGGTAGGAGCCTCCTTTTTCTCCTCGGTGCTTTTCTCAGCCCTCGCTTTTTCGATTTCATGCTTGATAGATGCCGTGTCCACGGTAGCAAGGTGGAATCGCTCCACAATGCGGTTAATCTTCGATGCGTCCTCAGCACGCACCATCACATCGACCATGCCATCTGCGGATTTTTCTTTTCCGCGCAGGGCACAGTAAACAACGCCGTACCGCTTGGCTTCAGTGGCAAATTGTTTCAGGTGTTCTTCGGAAATGGTAAACACCTTGAGTTCTTTTCCGCTTTTCAGCATGGCGGTAAGACGCTGCCTACCTTTGATTTTGTTCTTGTCCCGGTTTTTCATCACCGCATAGATCGCAGCGGCAATGTTTTTTGCAGCGGAGCCGGAAAGCTTGAGTGCAACCTCGGCTCCCTCCAGGCTAAGCCTGACGATCTGCTCCGCTGCGTCGCCTGAATTGTTCATCGCGTTTGTTCTCCTTTCCCTGAGATTGTTCGTCCTTCCGGACGGCTTTGGTTTTCTCCCTGATTACGCCGGAGCGTATGGCAATATCCTCACACAATCTCACCTCCCTTCTGAACGCTGCCAGTTCTTTGGAAATATCGGCAATCTGCGCTTTAACTTTGGTCAATGCATCTTCATCCGACTTTACAGATACGGTGCGCTGTTTTCGGTACAGACTCTTACGGTCAGCGGTCAGCAATTCAATTCTTGACTCCAGTCTTTCCTTATACGAAGAAAGCTGCTCAGCGGTATCAATGTGATTTCCGACAAGCAGCTTAACTTCTTCCGATATAGCATCCATCTTTGCCAAATCTTCCCGAAGGAGAAAATGGAGGCGTTTGTTGCGTTTGGGCGCGTTCTTCGGAAAAATCCCTAACAGATAACAGTAGTGAAAATACAGTGCCCGAAATCCTGTGATTTTTCTTGCGCTTTTGAAATCGCCGTGCAGTCTGGCATGATATGTTTTGCGCTCTGGTTCTGGCAGGGGACGCTCTGGTCTTTGTTGTACAAGGATACGACGGCGGATATTCTCCAACGTATAGTCCTCTCCGAAGTTTCGTTTCAGACGCACAAAGCGCGGCTTGCCCGGTGGCCGAACTGAAATATCTGCGCCCACTTTGATTTCATAACCACGCTTGCGAAGATTCTCAAAGAACTGGCGCTCCGTCATGGACTGGCGAATTACTTCATCAATTTCAGCGCGGATCATTCCTCTCCAGGTAGGACGATTCTCCTGTTCAGCCCGCCACTCGCCATACTGTTTTGATTTTCCAGGCTCCGGCTGGTCAATCACAGATAAACCGTATTCCCGGCACAGAGCGTCTGAAGCTTCCCGCATCTGGCGATAATCCTGCCCCGTGCGATGATACTTGATACCGTCCAGAAAGGATACCGTATTGACCACAAAATGATTGTGCAGATGGTTGGACTTATCCCGATGCGTGGCGACGATCACCTGATACTTTTCGCCCCAAAGCTGTTTAGCCAGCTTCACGCCAATCTCATGCGCCAGCTCCGGAGTAGCTTCACCGGGGGCAAAGGACTGATAGCCATGGTAGGCTACAGTGCCATCCTCTTTGCCGAATTGCCGCTTCACCGCCAGCATTTCTTCACGAGCGGTTCCGGGATGACAGTTGACGCCAGAAACAAACTGCTGCACAACATCAGCCGCTTCGTCTGCCGTCTGAGTTTTCTCACTATTTACCGCATAGTCAATGACATCCGAAAGCCCCTGCGCCTGCCGGTCTGACATATACTGCTTCTCGTAAAAAGCAGGATTATCCGTTTTATCCGGGTTCTCCACATAAATAACGACCTTGCCCAGCCAGCCCTTGACCCGCCAGATTGATGTGGTTGCCATAGAATCACACGACCCGTTCATCCATGCGGCGGGGCAGGATAACCGCATCCGTGATGGTTTTGATCGCAGCTTCCACCTGATGCACGGCCATATCATAACGCTGTACATCCACAACATTCAGCACATGGGCTTTCTGTGCAATCTGATTCAGGTTATTGGCTACGCCGTGCAGCTCCCGCATCATGGAATAATAATCCGGGGGAGGGGAATCCTGAGGCACCACACCATCAATCAGATGGCGCAGATAGGCTTCACGGGACAGACGGCTTTTCTTTACCCGCTTATTCAGAATCTCTGCTTCTTTTCGGTTCAGGCGAACTTTGATTTCAATATTTCGTTTGCTCATTCTCCGACTCCTTTCCAATGTGTTTGATCTGCAGCAGGCACATCAGAATGATACCGTTCAGACTGCCTGTCAGAAATCCGATTGTCAAAAACATCATTTCACGCATAGGTCACATCCTTCCATTCTTTGTGGGGTTTCAGGGGATTGCCCCTGACAAGCTGCCTTTTGTCCCCAAAAGGCGATGCTTGCTGGTATATCGCAGTTCTGTTCTCCCTGGGTGGTCGAACATGCTTTGAAACCTGCCGAAAACAGATTCAATCGTCCTCAATGTCCGCCATGCAGCTGCCGCAGGCAGGACAACGGCGTTTACAATTCCGATCCGGGCAGCCACATTCCTGCTCCAGTTCAGTACAATCACCGCAGTTCTCGCAAGCACGGCTGCAGATTTCGCAGACACCACCGCACTGCTCCTCACAGGTCATATCCATGCTGCTCACATCCTCATCGGAAAAACTCAGCAAATCGGTATTCTCCAGAATAGCTTCTGCCAGCAAAATAGCCTCCTCCTTGGAATCTGCCCGCAGCTTAAAAGTCTTTCTGGAAACGGCATTCAAAGTGACTTCAAATTCTCTCATGTTGTATTCCTCCTATCGTTCTTGCTTTTTCTCTTTACTCCGGGTGATGGGAATTCCCATGTGCGTACACAGGAAATCGTTGTAATCCTTTCCCGTGGGTGGAAAACGTGCCTCAATAGCAAAATTCTTTGGCAGAACAGCCATTAGTGCCTTTGCCGCCAGTCTGCCTGCTCTGTCGTTATCCAAACGCAGAATAATCGTCTTGATTTCCGGGTGGTCACCCAGGTATTGACTCAGCGCCAACGGCACAGCACTTTCTTCCATTTTCTCTCTCGGCTGATACACCCCCGCCAGTGACAGCAAGTGCTCTTTTCTCCAATCCATGCCTTTCATCTTGCAAATCGTGGCATAGGAAAGCAGATCAATGGCACTCTCAAACAGATGAAGCACTTCGCTGTTTTCTGCCGGAATATTGAATGCAAACCGCTTGTCACTGCCGTTACATTCGCCCTTGAAATCAGAACCAATCCCTCGCAGATTGGCATATCTTGCTTTTCCGTATCGGTCATGGCCCACAAAAACGACATTGTGGTATCTGCCGCTGCTCTCATAAAGCCGTCCGGTTGAGATGCAGAAATTGATAATCTCATGGTCAATACCTCGCCCGGAAAGATAGCGAACGGCATGGGTTGCATCCCGGTTACTCTGTGGAAGAAGCAGCACCTTCGGTGCGCTCTTTTCCGGGGTACGCTCATAGGCTGGCGGCTGAATTGCTGCCTGTCCTACGATCATCTCAACCGCTTCAATGAACGGTATTTCCCTGACTTTGATCAGATAGTCCAAAGCTGTCCGACCGCCAATGCCACGGGAAAACCAGCACCATTTGCCATTGGAGATTTTGAGGCTGTCATGGGTTCTGGAACAATAAGTGCTTCCGCCAAAATGCACCAGTTCACCCGGCTCATAGTTTTTCAGATAGGTCAGCAGGTCCATCTCCTTGGCCTTTGCAACGACCTCCGGTGGAATATATGGCATAAAAATCCTCCTTTCCATAGTCATGAATTGGCTGCCCGAAAGCAGCCTGGCTATGTAAAAAGGCCGGCTGGATTACCCAACCGGCCCAGAGCAGTTATCGCTCTTTATCCTCTTTCTTCTTTTGTTTTTGCACTTCGGACTTGGCCCGATCCGCTACGGTCTGCCAGATGTCCTCCATATAGCCCGTTTCTTTGTGTTCCCAATCCTTAAATATGTCGGCGAGGGGGGTGGGAGATTTCAGAAGCGCTTTGGCCTGCGCATCCGGCAGATCATTGTATTCCATCGAAAGAAGAATATCCTCCCGCACCGTGTACTCATAGGTGTGGTTCAGAATTTCTTCCGAAGGCTGAGAAAGCAGCCACGCCCGGTAGGTTTCCTGTTCGGCAAACATCTTTTCATACAGGGCAGTGTTCAATTCGTCATTGGTCATGTTGTGTTTCCTCCTTCTGGCATAGAAAAAGCCGACTGATTCTCCGAAGAAAACCAATCGGCTATGTACCATATCATTTAATTATTTTAGCTGTCGCTATGATAAACGCTGCTTCTCACATTCTTTTGACGTTTCAGAAATTCAACGCCTCCGCTACCTCTTCCAATGTATCGAGAACTACATGGAATTCCAAGTTTCCGATATACCTGTTTTCAGATATATAGTTATCCCACAGTAAATACATCTGCGGTTCTTCGCGCAAATCCTTCAGAATATCCTTCCAATCCTTGATATCTTCAACGGATTCTCTCTTTTGCGCTGTATGTAATACAGCAGCTCTGAAAACCTCAATGCGAACCTCTGATTTCCGGCTGCGATACAGAGTGTGAAGATCGTAAAAATCCCTCGCTCGCGTGGTACTGATATTCCGACGAATAATCGTTTCGTATTTTTCGGCCAGCACTGTCTCCAGTGTATAGGCCATAACTGGTACCGTTTTGTCCTCAAACAGCATCGGGAAGTCATACTGTACTGCCGCCGGAGTAATCGCATCACCGGTCGTTACATCTATCTTCATTGGAGTGTCGATTTTGCCGTATTTTGCACGCAAATGCACCCGAAAGTTATTATAAGCATCTTCTTCCCGGATAGGCTCAATGCTCTCATAATCAAATAGAATACCGTCGTCAACATCCACCGTCAGAATTTCCTTGACAATCCGAACAATATCATCTTCTTCCATCTGGATTCCCCGAACGGTAGTATCCATATCCATCGTAGTGCGCTCACTGATACCAATCATTGAGGATATCAGCAGGCCGCCCTTGAGAATGAAATTCATTTTGTATTTTGAGTTAGCCAGGCGCTCCAAAATCCGTTCAAACAGAAACATTTGCAGCACTTCTTGCGCCCGAAGATTCCTTTTCGCTGCCATGCTGCGAATCGTTCCTTTTAATTGCTCTGGTGTTTTCATCACAATACCTCCATATAGGTCCTGATTTTATCTTCTATTCCGAACAGCTTTCCGTATTTCAGAAGTTTCCGATTGTTGGGCTTTGTCTTGAAATAATCCTTGATTGCCTGCGTGTACAGTTGCATATCCATTTGTTCCTTGTTACGGATCAAATCACAAATACAGCGTTCCTTATCATACAACCTCACTTCAGCCCCTTGTGGGGAGCGTGTCTGTGTAATACCGATCTCATAAAAATCTCTCGGTAAATAGTGACACCGCAAGCTAGGATTATCTCGTTTCAAGATGGTGACATTTTTTCCCCTCGGAATCGTAATGTCATATACATGCGGTGTTCGATCTGAGAGTCCCCACAAATACAGTGCTGTGCCATAGGAAAAGACAGCGTCACGGCATTGCTCCTGCAACAAGGCATACTCATCCGGGATGCCATCTGTAAGCACATACAATCCTTTGCGTACCTGCTCCAGTTTACCGGCATCCGTATACTTGCGCAGCATGGGTCTGCTGATGCCCAGTTCTTCAACCTGCGCTGTCCTAACAAACCCGTTGTTTGCCTCGGCCAATTCATTTATTCTCATCCAAATCTGATCCATGGCACACATCTCCTCACAAGGCATTTACATTCCTGCTTCACATTATATTATTCTGAAGCACAAATGTAAATGCTATTTTCAAATATTAGTGTGTCCAAATTATAAATTCTCATACGAAAAGAGATGCCACCGAAGTGACATCCTTCCCATTCGTTACATTTTCATGATTGACGAAATATGAGAAACGGCCCGGATTTGATTGTTCCGAGCTGTTAAAATCAGATCGCTTTGATTTTTTTGAGGTAAGCCACCGCGTCCGTATGTCCACGGAAGTAAAGCTGCAGTCGCTCCATATCATCCAGCTTTCGGGATAACCGAAGGCATTGGACAAATGCAGCATGTTCCTCTGCGGTCAGGTGAATCTCACCTTTGTCCTCCATCACTTTCATAATACACGGGAACTGCTTTTTCAGATCAGAGATCTGCTGCTGAATATCTACATATTCTTCGCTGGTTTTCCGCAGATCCGTTACAATATCGCTGTCGATCTCCGGGAAGGAATCCTCCAAGCGGGAGGGCAAATCGAAATATGTGTCACTCATGGTTTTCACTCCTATTTTTCTTTTACTATACCCATAGGGCAGGGCAATATCAAATGTGCAAATTCATTTCTGCTCTGCAAGATTGATGACCGGCTTGCCTTGCTTTTTCGCATATTTGACGGTTTCATAGGCACCGCCAAAGTCCCGGAATAGATAGGCAATCAGGCAATCAGCTCTGTCCACCAACCAGCGGTTACGCTTTTGAATCGCGGCTTTATAGTGAACGCCGCACAGCTCCTCTGGAATAATGATTTCATCATAGTAGTATTCGTAGTATGCCTTTTCTGTATTCAGCTTATTGGACATATACGGAAGAACCAGGGCAAGGCAAATCTTCAAGTGAGGATACTGCCGTTTGGCGGAACGGACTGCCGAAGCACATTTGCTGTCAAATTCGCCCATTCCTCCGGTGTAGAAGATAAACTCGCTGTCGGTCTGTAAAAGCTCCCGGATTGCTTTCTCTATTTTCGCATCCATCATCGGCTGATACACTTCCCGATGCCCTGCGAATGTGCAAGTAGTCATAGTGACCTCCGCATAATCTGCCCAATATTAGAGCATATTATATGACCATTATATCGAGCATAATATGAATATGCAAGATGAATGGGAGGTGCTCTATGATTGTTTATACCCCACTGTGGGAAACACTAAAGAAAAAGGGCCTCTCTACTTATACATTGAGAGTTAAATTCCAAATTAGTGGTAGTACTGTACAGCGCTTACGGAGGAACATGTCCGTTTCTACAAACACGCTGGATGATTTATGCAATTTACTGGATTGTTCTTTGTCGGAAATTGCGGCACACGTTCCAAATGAAGAACAGCAGAGGGAAACTACAGAAAACGATGCTTGATTGCAAATAATTATATAGCATGGATTAGGACAGGAACAAGTCTGTAAAAGACCTGTTCCTGTCTTTTTTCTGTTTACCGTTCCATTCCTTTTGAACGGGGACGCTCCGGCGTATCCTCGTCCGGCACATCATCGATCAGGGATTTGTCCTTCTGATCCATATTCAGCAGGATATTCAATTCTTTGAGCCTTGCTGTCTTTTCGGCCAGTTCCGCTTCTCTGGCAAATGGGGCCACCAGCTCGGTGCGGGCATTTTCAAGCTGCACCTGGGTGTCGGCCAGTTCTGCACGAACTGCTTCCAACTTGCCGGAAAGCCCGTCAATCACATTGTCCATACGGGTCAGATTGCCAAACACGTCGGCTCCCAAAACAGCCGTGTGGGAGAGCGTGCCTTTCATGGTCATGCGGTACTCGTTGCTCGGCCCATCATAGGAAAGGACAAGAGAAAAGCCCCGGTACTGTCCTAAGAAAACAGCATCGGAGCCTGTCATTTTGGTACAAACATCAAGGATCGCCTTGCCAGCCGCCTCCTTGTCGGCGTAGGGCTGATCCAGAATCGTGATGCCTACAAATCCCTCCTGGGGCTTCGGGTGATCGGCGGCAATCTGCACATCCTGCTCATAGCCTGCGATCCGTTCCGTCAGCCGGGTAATGGCTTCCGGATATTTCTTCAAAACCATGTCCTCCAGCGCATATTTCTGGCTCAGGTAGCTGGCTTTGAGCATATTGAGCTTGCCCACCTCCATATCCAGATTGCACTTCTCAATGATAAGCGGATTGCCGGTAGCCAGTGCCTTGATCTCGGAGTAACTGAGGGCCGTTTCATCCACATCGTCTGCCACACGCACCGGCGCTTTGGATGTCATAATCTGCGCAATGAATTTCTGCTTGTTCTCTACTAACTGGTAAAGGTATGCGTCAAAAGTTCCTTCCGTGACATACCGAAAGATCTCAACCTCCGGATTCTGATTACCTTGCCGGACGAGTCTTCCCAACCGTTGCGCAAGATCGGAAGGACGCCACGGACAGTCCAGATCATGCAGGGCAATGAGCCGATCCTGGACATTGGTGCCTGCGCCCATCTTTTGGGTGCTGCCCATGAGGATACGCACCTGACCGGAGCGCACTTTTGAAAACAGCTCCTTTTTTCGGGCTTCGGTGTTGGCGTCATGGATAAAGGCAATTTCCTCCTCCGGGATACCGGCCTCCATGAGTTTCTTTTTCAAGTCGTTATAAACGCTGAAAGAACCGTCATCTTTTGGGGTGCTGAGGTCACAGAACACAAGCTGGGCGCTGCGCTGCTCTTTGGTCTGCTCCCAAATACGGATGACATTGCGGGCGCAGGTGGCAACCTTGCCGTTGGGGTCATCGGCGGCCAGCGGATTGATGAGCCGCATATCCAGTGCCAGCTTTCTGCCGTCGTTGGTGATACGGAGCATATTGTCCACCCTGGGGTCAACGCCGCCTGCGCGGATAGCTTCGGCCCGTTCCGCAAGCCCTCGCACCATTTCCTGCTGAAGCTCTGACGGCTGAATGACCTCTGTGTGGAAGTTGGCCTTTGGCACCGGAAGTTTCAACATATCTGCCGTTTGGATGTCCGCCACCTGCTTAAAGGTAGCCATCAGCTCCGGCAGATTAAAGAACTTGGCAAACCGTGTTTTAGCCCGGTAGCCACTGCCCTCCGGCGACAGCTCAATGGCGGTGATGGTTTCTCCAAAGTCACTGGCCCAATCGTCAAAGTGGATCAGGCCCATCTCCTGGAGGGTATCATACTGCAAATACCGTTGGATCGTGTAAAGCTCCACCATACTGTTGCTGATGGGTGTGCCGGTGGCAAAGATGACACCCCGGCCTCCGGTGATCTCGTCCAGATACCTGCACTTCATAAAGAGGTCGGAGGACTTCTGCGCTTCGGTCTGGGCGATGCCGCCCACATTCCGCATTTTGGTTGCCAGAAAGAGGTTCTTGAAATAATGGCTCTCATCCACAAATACCCGGTCAACGCCCAATTCCTCAAAGGTCACAAGGTTGTCCTTGCGGCTCTGGTCGTTGAGCCGTTCCAGCTTCGCTTCCAGCGATTTTCGGGTACGCTCCAACTGCTTGACCGTGTATCGCTCGGCTTTGGCGGATTTGGCTTCCTCAATGCCGAACATGATCTCGTCGATCTGCTGCTGTAAGATGGCAACCTGCCGTTCTGCCGACATGGGGATTTTCTCAAACTGCGAGTGACCGATGATAACGGCGTCATAATCGCCGGTGGCGATACGGGCGCAAAATTTCTTGCGGTTCTGGGTTTCAAAGTCCTTTTTGGTCGCCACAAGGATATTGGCGGAGGGGTATAGCTGGAGCCATTCCGCCGCCCACTGTTCTGTGATGTGGTTCGGCACCACGATCAGCGATTTGGTGCAAAGCCCCAGCCGCTTCATTTCCATAGCTGCCGCTACCATTTCAAAGGTCTTGCCGGCACCTACTTCATGGGCCAGCAGCGTATTCCCGCCGTACATGATATGGGCGATGGCATTTACCTGATGGGGCCGCAGGGTGATCTCTGGGTTCATGCCCGAAAAGCGGATATGACTGCCGTCATACTCACGGGGCCGGATGGAGTTAAAGGTTTCGTTGTAGATGCGGCACAGCCGTTCCCGCCGGTCAATGTCTTTCCATATCCACTCGGAGAATTTCTGCTTGATCAGCTCCTGCCGATCCTGGGCAATGGCAGTTTCCTTTTTGTTCAAGACCGGCTTTTTGTTGCCGTTTTCGTCCTCCACATAATCAAACACACGCACATCCCGCTGGTTTAGGGTCTGCTCCAGAATCTGATAGGCATTCATGCGCTTGGTGCCGTAGGTGGTCAGGGTTTTAATATTGCCCCTGTCGGCGTTTTTCTCGGTGATGGCCCACTGGCCGGTAGCGCCGGAGCGCAGGATTTTTATGCGGCTTCCTGCGTAATAGCTGGTGCCAAAGGTCTCCACCATGAACTTTTGGTAGACATCTATGGGTATCCAGTTGGCACCGATACGGACGCCAATCTCAGCGGCGGTCAGGTCTACTGGCTGCACCGCTTCCAGCGCCTCGATGTTTTTGGCAATCAGCGGTTTCTTTTCATCCGGTAATACCTCATAGAGCGCCTTGGCCATTCGGAGCTTGCGGCGCACATTGCCGGAGAGGTATTCATCAGCGGCTACAAAGGGGAATTGCTCCACCTGTACAAAGGCTTTGGGAATGGCGGCAGCTTCCTCGGCGCACTGAATATCCCGGAAAATAACACCGGACAGGTCAGCGGCCAGTTCTTCCTCGCTTTTCCCGGACAGCTCCGCCATATATTCCATATCCACCCGCGCTTTTTCGGAGATGGATACGGCAAGGGCTTCGCTGGCGGTGTCCACGCTGGTGACGGCTTCATGGGGGCGGATTGTGCGCTTGGTGAACATATCCGCCTTACGTTTGAGGTTACCTTCCTCATCCAGCACCTCCAGAGAACACAGCAGGCAATAGCTGGCGTCCTCGCCAAAGGCAAGGCTGTTGCCCCGGCTGGAAAGCAGACCGTACTTTTTCGTGTAATCGTCATACAGACGGTTCAGTTCCGACTGTTCTTTTTGAATATCCTCATCCGGGTAGCCCTCGGTCTGATACTCGATCAGCCTGCGGACACATTCCCGAATGGTGATCATACCCCGGATACGGTTTTCAGCGGTGACGGATACCTCTATCGGGTGCATACGGGAATTTTCACGGTAATACACTTTGCCGTCCACAAGGCAAAAACTGAAATTGCGCACCGCAGGGTCTGCGGGGATCGAGCGATCTTCCTCCTCGTCCAGTTCCTCCACCTCATAATCGGTGATCTGCGCATGGAGGTTCTGCACAGCTTCGGAAAGCAGCTCGGACAGGTCTGCGTCCTCGTAGGCCCGGCAGGTGCTGTCCATGCCGAACCGGGTGGATTCCATGACCATATCGCCCAGTATCATTTCCGGGTGCTGCACAAAATATCGGTTCATACGGATACCGTTTTCATCGGTGTCCAGATGCACCCAATCCGGCTCTATGTCCGTCATTCGGTCACGCTTCTGCAAAAAGATAATGTCGCTGGTAACTTCGGTTCCTGCGTTGGCCTTAAACGCATTGTTGGGCAGCCGGATAGCCCCGATCAGATCGGCTCGCTGTGCCAGGTACTTGCGAACAGCCGAGTTTTCCTTGTCCATCGTACCCTTGGAGGTGATGAACGCGATCACGCCGCCCGGGCGCACCTTATCCAGCGTCTTTCCAAAAAAATAGTCGTGGATCAGCCAGTGGTTCTTGTCGTATTTCTTATCCCGTACCTTGAAATCGCCAAACGGCACATTGCCGATGGCCACATCAAAGAAGCTGTCGGGCATCTGCACCTTTTCGAAGCCATTCACGGCAATGCTGCTGTTCTGATAGAGCTGTTGTGCAATCCGCCCGCTGATGGAGTCGATTTCCACACCGTAGGCTTTGCTGTCCGCCATGCTGTCAGGCAGCATACCGATGAAATTTCCAACACCGCAGGACGGCTCCAGAATATTTCCCTGCCGGAAGCCCATCTGCGAAAGTGCCTGGTACATGGCCCCGATGATGACCGGGGAAGTGTAAAAGGCGGTAAGGGAGCTGGCTCTGGCGGCAGCATATTCGTTCTCGTCAAGCAAGGATTTCAGCTCCAGATATTTTCCGTGGCGCTCATCAAAACAGTCAGCCAGACCGCCCCAACCCACATACCGGGAGAGGATTTCCTGTTCTTCTGGAGTGGCAAGGCGTTCCTCGGCTTCAATCTGTTTCAGAGTTCGGATGGCAGCTACATTTGCGGCGTATTTTTCGCTGCGGGTGCCGTGGCCCAGCTCTGAATCGGTAATGCGGAAGTTGCGTCGCTGATCTGCGGGTATCTCTGGGTGCAGGGTGGTAAACACAACACGCTCCCGCTTTGACTTCGGAGGGGCAAGGACAGCGGACTGTTCCTTTTCGGCGTGTTCCTTGGAAGGCTCCGCTATCTTGACCGCAGACGGACGATGGGAAAGGAGTGCATTTTCTGCTTCTTCCAGAGTCTCAAAGCCACCTGCTGTAGATGCGGCATTTCCGTTCTGCTCATTGTAGCCATAGCGGTTGTGATACTGACCGTTGGGATACTTCTGAATGACAATGCTCTCGTCATCAGACAGGTATCGCTCCACGGTCAGCGTGTCTGACTCAGTCTCCGCCAATTCACCCCGGTCAGCGTGTTCCTGCTGATACCGGTCATCGGCATAGGCAACCATTTCATCGAAATCCAGATTTGCCAGGTAGCCATTCAATTCCGACAAACTTCCGCAAGTAATTTCGTGGACGGTTTCTCCATCCACCTGATACACCAGCCGGAAAGCAACAAGGTCGGCAAAGATTTCCACCGTATGCTCACTGTCGGAAGTAGAGCTGAACGCCAGATCGACATGGCTGAGGTCGGAGAAATCCGCCTCCTGATCAAACACCTCCAGACAATACACGTTGATGAGCTGCTTGGCTTCTTCCAATTCTTCGTTTTGGCTGGCATTGTCCTGTTCTTCTTCGGCTGGTGTCACTGGCAGTTCCGGCTTTGGAGTTTCCGGTTCTGCTGACGGTGTTTCTGCGCTAGATGAAAGAGGCCGGAGCGTCTGCGCCCGATTAAATACGGAGTAAGTGCCAGCCCGGTATGCCTGCATATTCTCCAGCCCTGTTTTGCGGCTCTGATAATGCCGGTCATCCTGCGGGGTTCCTTCCCACAGCGGCAGCATCATTTGATAGATTTCCTCTACACGGTTTGGATTGGTAAGCTGCTCGGCAACCTCCTCAACGCCCTCCCAATAGTCTGCGATGGCATTAGCCTGATAAGGCCGTGGATACAGTTCCGGGGCGTCTATAAAGAAACTGTGGATGCTTCTGGCAAGCTGCCTGATTTCATAGCCCGCCATTGCTTCACGGTCTCGATCAGAAAGAAATCTGTCCTGAGACATCAGAACATCAATGCGCTTTATAATAACGCTCCATTTCAGTTCTACTTTTGCATAGGGCTGTGTCAGGTCGCCGTGGCTGAATGACAGACCTTTGCTCGTATAGGTGCGGTTGTCATTTCCACCGTGGTAGCCGCTGTATTCACCATGATAATTTTTCAGGTACTTCTCCCGGTCTTTCTGATCGGGATGATTGACAAAAAAGGAATAAACCGCAAGCCGGTAATCCTCACCACCTCCGCGAAGCACCTTGTCGATCTCGTCCATGGAGATAAAGAAACGCCGCTGGGGGTTGTAATCCTCGGCGGCGGTAAAAGTGACAGGCTCTCGCTGGAGATCGGTAAGTTTCTGAAGCAGTTCTTTCGGGCGGTTGTAACCGAAGCGCATCAGGTTGCGGTTCTGCTCATGGGCTGCGACAAACTCGCCCCATTCCTCAGTGATCCTTTGCAGCGTATCCGGGTCTTTCAGTAATTCCGAAATCTGCTGTTCAATCTCCGGGAATCCGCCTTTGGCAGACAGGGCAAGGCGGAGGGTAGGCGCATAGCCCGTGCCCCTGGCTTCCTCCGAAAAATCTCTGGCAGTCAAAGCAAGGCTTTCCGCAAGTGTCTTTCGCTCATACTCCACCACACGGTCAAGCTCACTCTGCGGCATATAGCGCCCCAAATCCAGAAGCTCCCGGATACGCCTTGCAGCCTGTTCCCATGTCAGCAAGGTGGCATAACGGCGTTGGGCGGATTCACCGTCAGAAATGCGGATACCTTCTTCCCCGTACCAAATGGAATACTTGCGCTCGTTGATATAAAAGCCTGCACCATTGGTTCCGTAATGCTTCGCAAGAAACGCGGCATTTTCCTCCGGCGTATGGTCTTTCATAAAGTAAGCACAAATAATCAGGCGGCTGTTTCGTTCATTGGCACCAATGCAAAAAGCCTCGTCAATGACCTGCTGAGAAAGCTGCGGGCGCGGCATAAAAGAAAGCTGTCCGCTTTCTTCCCGTCCAGGAGCCTGGAAGTCCGCAAAATCAAACAAAGAGAGTTGCTGGCTGTCGTAGCTCTTTGGCGGCGTAATTTTGGTGTTGATGAAGTATTCCTTTTTGTCAATGAGCTGGGCCGTCCATCCGGCAACAACGCTCCACGAAAAAACGGACTCGCTGGTGCGGGAGAGGTATGCGCCCGCCCACATCAGAAGTCCGTCCGCCTGGGGCTTATAGCCCACGCGCACTACATCCACCAGGATTTCCGTGTATCTGTCCTGATAGGCCGATTTCAGATACTCGGCCCGGTCGGTCTCCTCCGGGTGAATGGAGAAATACAGTTCAATCTGCTGTTTCTTGTATTTGAGGTCATCGTCCTTGTTGGAGATGATCGCCATAATCAGCTTGTCATCCAAAAACGCAGGAAGTTCATCACCTCCTGCCTTTTCGATAGGTTCAGTATTTAACTGTAAATCAGCTCGTTCAGGACTGTCTCCTCCGCTGAGTGCCGGATGTTGTTCATCAGCCCCGTCCACTTCATCGGATCGCTGGCTTTCAGTTCCTCCGTCACGCCCTCGGCTTTCGCCATCTGGCTGGTCAGCAGTTCCATCCGGGAGAGGGACGCCTGCTCGATCTCCATTAGGTGCTGGTTCAGCCTGCCCGATGTCAGCAGGTTCGTGAAGGTCACTCTGCGGTGCTGTTTCAGGTATGTTCTCCGCAGCAATGCGTATTTCCCAAGGGGCATTTCCGGCTCCTGGGGCGGAAGCAGATTCGGCAGCCGGTAGCCGCCCTGCATCGTGTATGTCAGTTCGCTCATAGGGTTCGCTCCTTTCATGCGTTGTGGTTTTCTTCTCAGCATCAGGATACTGGATTGTCGGTTTTTCTGCAAATGTGTGAGTTTCTCTTTCAGCCTGTCTTTGCAGCGTATGCGCTGTGCGGGAAACGGCAGAAAGGCACATCTGCCCAATATCCCCGGTGGCTGTGCCGAGGGCATTTAAGGTTTCCGGGGTACTGAAATCCACAACATCCCGGAAATCATCGTCAGTAAAATACCCTGCGGGGTCAATCCCACAACGAGCCAGCAGCATATAGCCAATGCTGTTTTCCAGCGCCCTGCGGTATTCCACCTCAATGTTCAGGTCGTCCAGTTCCTCCAAAAAGCTGTTTTCCTTGTAGTATTTCAGCTCCGTGAGGTAGTCGGGCATATTGTCCTGGGTGGCATTTTTTGCAGCAGACAGCAGCGCCGCCGCAAGGTCGGTCTTATCTTCCAGTTCCCCGAAGCTGTTTTCCAGAGCCTCAATAACGGCAGGCTCATATTCCGGGCGCATTGTCCAGATCGGCACAGGCCGTGCGAACCGGCTTTCGTGGGTATCAGAAATGTCAAAGTAGTATTTGAGCCGGGAGCGCCCGACAGCATCTCCGTCAAAGACGGCAATGCCGGTTGCCCCACGATTGACCCAACGCCCGAAGCGCTGATTCCAGCCGTTTTTACCCTCAATCGGCAGGACGGCGGTGGCGTCCGGGCGCTGAGCATATAAAAGCACCTGCTCATCAAAGGGCAGGCGGAAGTTGTGGCAGGCCGTGGTCAGAAAGCTCTGCCAAGCCTGGGGAGCTGCCAGACCCGCAACTGTTTTGCTGTACAGCTCCGTAATGGTTTCATATCTTCTCGCCATCCGATACACCTCCTGTCATGGCAAGATTGTGTTTGATGGGCGGCTCATCGGATGCCGCCTTTTTGCAGCCTGCTGTGGTAATCGCTCACAGCCATATCCGCATCGGCTGCGGCAAACAAAAGCTGCCAGATCATTCCCACGGCTTCATTCTCGTACATAAAAATATCCACATATTCCTGCCCCTCCAGATTGGTGCAAAGCCGGGAGAACCGCATCCACTTATCCATCAGATCATGGGCGTCATTGGCAAGGCCGGGAAATTCCCGTTCCTCCGCATGGAACGCCAGAATGGTCATAAGCAAATCAAAATTATCGGGGTTCAGCTTCATGTGAACCGGGGGTAACTGTGCCATAGTATCCTACCTTTCTGCGGCTTGTTCCTGCCGCCGACGGGGAATAGAAAACCCGTAGACTTTGGCAATGTCATCGCCAAGCCTGCGGGTAATCCTCGTAATGTCAGCGCGGGTCGCCGTTCCAAAATACAGTTTTTCTTTCAAATGATCTATCTGTGACTGCCGCACACCGGGCTTGTAGATGCGGTAGAGATAATGGTTTGTGCCGTCATGGTGGATCGCGTCACAGCGCAGGTCGCCCAGGCGGTCAACATACCATGTGGCATAATCGGTGTCAGAGTACAGGCAATCGCTGATTTTTCCGCTTGCGATTTCCTTATATCCCATCCGCCGCCCATGCCACAGGCCCAGGTCGCCGATAACCAAAATGGGAGCTGAAAGCTGCACATTCAGGTTCATGCGCTCATCGTCCAGATAATCACCGTTGATTTCATACATCAGGGCAATCCGTTCCTGCTCGGACAAATCCGGGTAATCCGCTTCCAGATCGTCTTTCCAGTCATCGTAATCCAGATAAAAATTGCTCCAGATGATGTGTCTGTCCTCGCTCATCGTGCATCCCCCCGATCTCTGTGCTTCAGGCGGATAGGCTGGCCGCTTTCATCGTAGTTCTTCGGGTCAGCGGCGGGAACTGCCCAGCCGAACATAGAACCGGCAGACATGGCCTGCTCCTGCGCTTTGCTGATGCCGGATTTTGCATTGTATTCATCTGCCAACGCACGATTCTCGGCCTTGCTGCCCATGTCAATATCCGTCCTGTAATACCCGGATTCACCTTTCTTGATGATGATAAGCTCTTCCGTATCGGGGAGGACACTGTAACACTGCTCCGGCAGGGAGGACCGCAGCGGAATGACCGTGCTGCCGTTTCGCTCCATCATCTCGGCAAACTGGCAGATGTGACGCAGGCTGTTCCAGCCACTTCCGATCTCCACATGATAATCGTCGATATACCGGCAGGTACGGTCAGCCTTTTCACCGTCCGCATAGGTGATTCGGATTTTATCGCCGTCCGGGATACGGAACAGTTCCTTATAGTTTGGATTGATAAAGCGGATACCTCTTTCTGCCTGTTGCAAATGACGGTCAAGCCACTTTCTCTGATAGCAGTAGCAATACAAATTGTATTCGCCCCTATTGGGGTTCAGGCGCAGCATATAGGAATACTGCTCCGTGTCTGCACGAAAACCAAACTCCCGACCATCGCCGCTGAAGCGCTTTCCGGTGTCCTCCGGCAATAGGCGGCCAGTGCGCTGCGGTCCTTCAGTGCACCGCCATAGTTCTCATCAAAGCGGAGGGCATTGATAACCTTGTCAAACTCTGCCTTGAAGTCCTCCGTTTTCAGATCTGCACGGAAGTCAAAAAAGGTACTGAAAAAACCTTTGCCGTTGCTGTCCATATCCGCGCGGAGGTGTCCGATCAATCCCGTCTGCATGGAAATCTGCTGGCTCTGTGCATAGCCGTAATTCCGCTCTGCCGGGGTCATTGCCCGTATTGTCATATCCATCAGCGTTCCTGCTCCTTTCCTTTTTTCTGTTTTTCAGCCTGCTGGAGTACCAAAAGGTAATGCTGGACCCATTGGGGCTGATTCTCCGGCTCCAGCACACCGAGAACATCCCTGCGCTCAAAGCGGCTCTGGCGGCCAGTGTAAACCTCTGTGCAAAAAACCGCTGAACCGCGGCTGTGGGGATAGGCACCGAAGCCACCCGTACATAATTTGACTTGGCTTGTGGCCCTCCGATACTCCGGCCGCAGGACTTCTGGTTTGATAACAATGACCTTACCATTCAGATCATCGTCATAGCTGATGGGCGTACACCCCTCAGCGGTGATGGGGCTGTTGTCAATGCCCTGTATTTTGGGTTTGGACAGCTCTGCACGGGTTTTCTGGGCCTGCTCCGTGATGCGCCGTCCGTATATCTCCATGATTTCCGGGAAATCGTCGCTGACTACCGCATCGTAATACCGACCCAAAATCGCGTTGCTCTCATAGTAGGCAACCAAATAGGGGAGGCCGTCTGAATCCGCCTGATTTTCACCCACCACGATCTCCCGATCTCCGATATACACGGACTGGATAATCTCATAATCACCGGCCATGCGCTTTTCATCACTCATAGCTTTATCACCTCTCATATTCCTTGGACTTGGGCTTATACGGCACGGCAATGATGTTGTCGCCCTGTTTGAAAAATCTCTCCGGCAGCTTGAATTGCGCCTCATATTTCTGCGCCAATTCCTTCTGCAGACTGAGAAACTTTTCGCTTTCAGCAGGGGCATAGCAGATAAAGAACTGCCCGAAAATAATGTCCACCATCTCCCGGCCTTTGGCTCCTTCTGGCTCTGAATAGATCGCCCGGTTGGGGAGCATACCGTTCATCTTGCCTTCTTCATTACAGATGATGGCGATTTCTTCTTCATACGGCATAAATTCCTCAATATCGCCTCCGACAACACGCTGCATAGCTTCAAGGGAATCTTCAATCTCGATCATCCGGGGATATTTGCCCGGTTCAACAAGCAGAACGGAGATTTTTTCTGCACTCTGCTCATTCATTCTCTCACTAACGCTACATTTCTCCGGGTGGAAAGCAACCTGCTTGAAGCCAAAGCTGTCGCAGAAGTAGAATCCCTGCGGTGCTGCATCGCTTTCATAGACCTCTACGACATCGGAAACAGAGAGGGAACGCCCCCTGTAGTCGGAAGGGTGGTTTATGTTCAGCATCGTATAGACTTCCTCCAGATTGCTGCAATCCACCTCTTTGTCATATACCTTGTCGTAGATTTTGCTGTCTACCTCCGGGCTGCCCTGAAACCTCTCAAGGCGGTCACGCGATAGAAACATCATTCGGTGTTCATCCCTGTCGGAATTGATTTGATAAATTCTGATCTTCATATTTGTCCGTAGCTCCTTTCCTTTTGGTTATGTAAAAGGGCGGCTTTGAAGCCGCCCCAGGCCGTTACTTCTTCTTAGACCTGATCTTCAAAAAGACCAGCGCCGCAAGAATGAACACGACCAGCCCGATGGCAATACCGGTTTTTGCGTCCATTATTCAGCATCCTCCTTTTTCTTCTTATTCTTGATTCCGAACACACCGCAGGTAACAGCGCCCACAGCGGCAATGCCCATCAGGGCAATCCAAAGAGCCGGGTTGCTGTCATCGCCGGTTTTGGGGGTATCACGCAGTTCATTGTGCATTTCCACCTTGGTCACGGCACCCTCAAAGACGGTGGCCTTCTTATCCGCAGGCAGCACATAGTTCTGAGATGCGCTGTTGGAAACCTCACTGATGGTGTAATCACCAATGCGCAGGCCCTCCACGAGAATTTCGCCGTTCTTATCCGTGGTGAACACCTGCTCATAGCCGCCCACTCCGGTCACACGGAAAGAGAAGCCCTCCACCTTGCCGTCCGAAGATGTCTTGATGATTTTCAGGCTGCCCACCTGTGCCGCATTGATAAAGCCTTTTCCGGCTTCATTTTCTACCGTCACGGTCTTGCCATGCTCGGTAATCTCAAAATAGTAAGCATTGCTGTCCAGATAGAAGCCCTCCGGCGCTTTGGTTTCCTTGACCAGATAGCCGCCGTAGGTCAGTTCGCTCATCTCATAAATTCCCGTGCTGACCTCCATGAGCGTTCCCAGCTTTTCATCCTCAGCATCCAGCTCCTTGTTGCCGTTTAAGTCACGGTAGATTTCAAACTCCGCACCGGTCAGCTTGTTGTCCGGGTAATCCTTATCCACCTTGGTAAGCTGTACCGTGCCGCGAATTAGCATGTTCTCAATCTCTACCTCGATCATAGCGCAATCCGCTTCGATGTTTACCTGGTAGGCGTCCTCAGAAAGCACATAGCCTGTCGGGGCCTTGATTTCACGGACGATCCAGTTGCCGAGAGGAACCTGGGCAAAAGAAAAACTGCCGTCCTCTGCGGAGGTGGCAGTCAGAATCGCAGTATCGGTTGTAAATTCTTCGGTATCAGCGGCAAACAGGCCAATCAGCGCACCGCCCAGAGCGTTACCGCTGTCGTCCTTTTTCATGCCCTGTACTTCACCATAGATCAGGTCGTTTTCAATGGCAGCGCCATCATTTGCCCTGATCTCCACAAGAGCCGTATCCTGTCCGGCATATTCAAATACAACCGGGTACTCGGTATCGGAAAGAATATAGTGGCTGTCGGTGGAGATTTCTTTCAGGCAGTAGCTGCCAAAAGGCAGATCCGTCTTGCAGGCAGAAAGGCCGTTTTCGTCCACCGAGAGGATTTCCAGCAGGCCGCCAGCCGAGATAATGGAACCGTCTGCGGCAGTCAAATCCTCTTTTGCATAAAGGCCAAAGGTGACAGCGGTGATTTCACCGTTCATGCCAATGCCGAACTTCTCATTCTGCTCCATGACTTTATCCAGAGAGACAAGGACTTTCTGGCGGTCATTATAGAAGCTGGCGGATGTTTCGGTAACTTCGATTTCCTGACCGGCATAGACAAGCTCGACGGCGCAGGCTTCGGTATTCAGCACCATACCAAAAGGTGCAGTAGTTTCGCGGATTTCATATTTTCCGAGATACAGAGGCTTGCTTTCTGCCAACCCGTTTTCATCTGTGGTAATGGTATCTACCACCTCACCGGCAGAATAACGGAGGGTGCCGTCCGGCGTGACCACATCCTCTGCAGCGGTGATTTCATAGACCGCACCGGGCAGGCCCTGCACCTCGTAGACAGGCTGATAAATACCGTCGCTTTCGGTCACGGTGGCAAACACTTCGCCGGATTTGCTGATCTCGATGATCCCTTTCTGTGCCATGTTGGGCTTGGTAACTTCCACTACTGTCACGGAACTTTCCTCTGTTGCGTTGTCAGCGGTCACATCAAAGGAAACCGGGTCAGAGTTCAGCACATAGCCATACGGTGCGGATACTTCCACAAGGGAATACCCGGAACCATACTCCAGCTTTTCAGGCGTCACCAGATAGCCCTCGTCATTGGTGTAGAAGGTATCAATGGTTGTCGGTGTCGGGTAGGTGAAGGTCATTTCTACCTTGCTGCCGTCCGGACGATAAAGCTGGAAGCCTGCGCCTGCATAGGGAATGGTCTTGCCTGTCTCTGCATCTACCTTGATGACCTTGATATAGCTCTCAAAGTTGGCATTGTTGGCAAGGTAGCGGTAAACCTGCCCGTCCTTTGCGATATACACATCGAAGTCGGCAAGCAGCTCACGCCCCTCCCAGCCGGATACCTGATGGACGGTATAGATACCGTAAGGAAGCTGCTTGGTCTGTGCAAAGCCGTTCTCATCGCAAATGAGATAATCACGCTCGCTGTCTTTGGCGGCGTCATAGCTGCCGGAGGATTTCAGATATACGGAGAACTCTGCACCAGCTTCCGGGGTTTCCAGCTTGGTTTCGCCGTCGTCCGTGTGCTTGATGAGAGCAATACTGCCCTTGATGACCTGCTCATTCACATCATTGGCTGTGGAGTTGTATTCCACGGTATAAAGCTGGGGTTCCGAACCTACATGGTAGGAGGTTTCGTCCAGCAGATAGCCCTCGGACGGGCTGATCTCGCGGATGCTCCAGTCATCATCACAGACATAATATGCGGTGACAAACTGACCGTTGGCATCGGTGGCGTAAGTGTCGATGAGCTGGTCGCCCTTGTAAATGCCATAAACAGCACCGGCAAGGGAGGCGTTACCCTGGGGCGTTCCGGTTTCCCGGTCACTCTTGGTTACGGTGGCGCTCCACTTTTTCAGCACATTGGTGACGCTCTTTTCGGTGACGGCATTCCACTCCACTGCCGCCGTCTGGCTGTCGGGAACCACATAACGGATCGGGGTGTCTACTTCCTCCAGCACATAGCCGGAGCCGATCAGAACATTTTTGAAATACGCCTTGCCGCTGCTGTCGGTCACAGCATATTCATCCACGGCAATCCCGGAAAGGGAAGTCCCATACAGGTGGAACTTCATACCCTCCACCAGACCGTCCTCACTGGTCTTGGTCACGGTCAGGTTACCGCGCTTCAGCACATTGTTGAAGGTCACCGTTGTGGTTCGGCCTCCGATGACCGTCACGCGCTGACCGCTTTGCGGCTCATACTTCTCATAGCTCTGCTCGGTCAGCGTATAAACGCCGGGAGTCAGACCATCAATCAGGATTTCGCCTGCCGCATTGGTCGTGACCGTCTGTTTGATCCCATTGCCTTCCACTATGAAGGTGATGCCATCCACCTTTCCATCCTCGGAAGTTTTTTTCAAGCCAATGGTTCCGGTAGGTGTTTCCACATTCAGATAAGCACTCACACCATCCGTGTTTTCTACTCCTGTAACCAAATCCTGCAAATTGGGATCACCATAGGCAATCAGCTTGGCACTCTCGCTGACAACAGGAATGTTATTTCGGGTCGCCGTAATGCGTACCGAACCTTTGAACGGGTCGGCAGAACTGATTGTCAGCGTGTTACCGGACTTGGAAACACTCACGCTGCGGTCAGAGCTGGAAAAGTCATACTCGGACAGAACGCCATTGGTATCCGTCAGGGTCAGCGTGTATTTTCCGTCCTTGTATTCCAGTTCCCTGGACGAACCATTCATAAAGCTGGGAACCGTGTTGTGCCTTGTCAGCATGGATACGATCTGATCATAGGCTGCCGCTGCTCCGCTGTTGGGATAATTGGAGCCAAAATGCAGAGAGTAAACCGTGGTATCTGTCTGTGCATAGGAGCCTGTGGAATTACGGCACCCGGTGACAAACTCCCATACAAGCGTCTGCGTGGCCAGCCACTTTTCATCGTCGCTGCCGGTCAGACTGTCACGATTGCCCTGATAACCATACAGAAGCGCCTGCCCCACAGCCTTTTTCTGACTGGCTGAAAGAGCATTCCATGTTTCAGATGAGTTTTCAGTCAACTGGTTTCCGGTTTTCAGCGGAACACCGGGCTGAATACAAAATGCCGTGGAACCATCCACATACATCCGGTACTTGTTCTTGCCCGTTCCACCGGCAGTATAACCATTGATCACGGCGCTGGAATTATAGTACATCGCATTTCCTGCCGAATCGTAAGTGCGGGTAAAGGAAATCGTACCCACATCCCCTGTCGCTGCGAACGCAGTCGCCGGCAACAGGGACAAAACTGTGACCGCAGCCATGACCATCGCTGCGGCCTTTTTGAATAACTGTTTGATTTTCATTATTACCTTCAAATCCTTTCTGTGTGATTTTACCGGCTGAAAAGAAATCCAGCCGTGGTTTGACATTTGGGCCTTGGTCTCTGTCTCCATACCGTCACAAAGCCTATCTCTCTTTTTCGGCTGGTACAGCAGGTTTAGAGGGGGTGAGGTGTGGAGAGGGGGGGAGAACGCCGGGATGCCTCTTGCAGATAAATGGGCAGACTTCCCCCTTGGCGGCCCGGTTATCGTTCCATATCCCGCTGTCGCTTGCGGTACAGTTCCAATGCTTTCACGATGGTATCCTCCATTTTCTTCGCGGGCGTCCCCGGAGAGAAGAATTTTGAAATACGCTCCTTGGGCATTTTGAATTGCTCCACCTGGTTGGGCTTTTCCTCCTGCATGATGGACAGCAGCACATTGGCGTCCAATCTGCCCTCCTGAGAAAACTGCCGCATTTTGATGGCCTGGGCATGGGAGGGGGTACAATCCTCACTTTCCATGATTTCCACCAAATCCTGCTGTTCTTTTTCGGTAAGGTAGGACAACTCCACCGCAGGACGGATGGCAATCTGCAAAATGTCCTTTTCTTTGAGGACAGAGTTATCTACCAAATCCAGAATGTCGGGAATAAGGTGGGTCAAGCGGATATAGCGAAACACCTGATCCCTGCTTTCTCCACTTTGCTGCCCAAGTATTGCCGCTGTATCCAACTTTGTCGCCACTGGCGATAAAGTTAAATCCGTCCGTTGTCCTTGCCGCTTCATAGCGTCCAGTTTCATCTTGTAGGCAAAGGCTTTCTCCGATGGCAAAATCTGCTCTCTTTGCAGATTGGAATCGACCATGACAATGGTGGCTTCATCATCGGTCATATCCCGGACAATGCAGGAAATCGTCTGCTTCTCTGCCAGTTCACTGGCCATTCTTCGCCGGTGTCCGGCAATCATTTCATAGCCGCCATCCGGTTTAGGGCGCACCAGTGCAGGCACCAGCACGCCATACTGCTTTACGCTGTCCACCATTTCCATCATGCTTGCATCCATTCGCACCTTAAAAGGGTGGTTTGGGAAGTCGCTGATTTCTTCCAGTGGAATATCCCGGACGGTTTCCCGCTGGGCTTCGTCACGTTCGGCCTGGGTGGTAAAGAGGCTACCTACACTGAGCAGATCTGCCACGTTGTTTTTCGCCAATCGCAAGCACCTCCTTTACCAGACCTCCGTAAGCCGCCGCAGCCTGTCCTTTGGGTTCGTGCTTGAAAATGCTCTTGTCCGCCGTGCTGACTTCTGCGAGGCGTACCGTTGCCGGAATGACCGTTTGCAGGACGGGTAGGTGCTTCCCAAAATTTTCTTTTACCGCCCGGACGGTATCCCTGCGGAAGTTGGTTTCATTGGCCATCGTCAGGAACACGCCGCCGATTTTCAATCTGGGATTGATCTGCCGCTTGATCTGCTGTACGGTGCCGACCAGCTCTGTCATGTCCTCTGCCGCCAGATAATCCGCCTGGACAGGGATAAGAACATAGTCCGAGGCAGCCAGAGCGTTGATGACCAGCATACCCAAGGAAGGGCGGCAGTCCAGCAGTACATAGTCATAATCGTTTTTTACGCTGTCCACATACTGCCTTAACACCGTTTCGCGGCTCATAACATTTACGAGACCGGTTTCCACGGCAGACAAGGCACGGTTTCCCGGCACAAAGTCAAAGCCTTCATGGTGGTGCATGATCTCCGTGTGTTCGGCAATTTCTTTGCCGGATACCACATCACTCATCACATCACCGAGGGCGCGAGGCAGGTCATGGGGCTTTCTCAGGCCCAGCATCTTGGTCAAATCACCCTGCGGGTCAACATCAATCAAAAGGACTTTCTTGCCATCTAATGCCAGCCCTGCGCCAATGCAGTACACGCTGGTGCTTTTCCCAACCCCGCCTTTTTGGTTGGCTACGGAGATTACTTTTGTTTTTGCCATAAATGGGTTCCTCCTTTTCTTAGATTTAGCCGTCTGCGGCGAAGCGGACGGCTATGTATGGGCATAAAAAAGCCGCCTACTCTTTGCATAAAAGAATAAGCGGCATATGTAACCAATGCGATATTAAGTTTTACAGTGTATCTGATACCTTCAAAATCAGTTCGTCCACGCAGTCCGTATATCGCCCCTGTTGCAGTAACTTGTTCTTGAAACGAATAAGGCTTTGCACAACGAGACGGGTTTCGTCATTGCTCAAATACAGGTATCTCTTTTCTTTCTTCAACATCACCATCAGCCCTCCTTTGAGTATAGCTTACAAAAAGAATGGTTGTCTTACCACTGTGCGATTCAATCTCATCGGATAAACTTCATTACATTTGGTCAGACTGTGCCAAAACAGTTCATTCCTTATCATTTGCTCAGCATCACTTTAAGGAAGCATTTTCAATAACAGACATCAGAAAACAGCAGTAAAAACACTCTCCAGGAACCCCCTGATTTGGGGCAAAAGTTCCCCCATCTGTTAACTAAAATGGGGTCAAAAACGCTGGTTCCCCCATCGTGAACTACTAAAAACAGGGTCAAAACACGCCAAATCCTTTCAAATCATGACAAACAGTATCAGCGATTTTTGGCATAAGAAAAGCCCGGAAACCGTTGAGTTTCCGGGCTTTTTGAACCATTTTGATATAGTCTGAGCAGTCGATTATCGCTTGCTGAACTTCAAGAGCCCTGTGCTGACCTTGCCAAACATCCGGTGATTTCTTCGCTTTCCACCTGATTTTGACTTAATACTGCGGTTTTTCTACACATCAGATTCTAATTTTCACCCCCGTGCATAGCGCACGAAAAACAAGTTTTGCTCCTTATGTGTGCCTTGCGTATCGCTGCCCAGGGCAACGCAGGACAACAGTAAGGAAAGAAACTTGGTTGCTGTTCTTGGAGTCACCTCAATTTTTGAAACAAGCGGATTACATAAATCAGCCGGATAGTTTGTATACTATTCGGCTGATTTTTATTAGGCACCTAAACGGCTAATTTGTTCTATCCATTCCCGAAAATGAGGGCATTCGGCAAGAATCTTATCTATTCCCATATCCTTAGAAATTAAAGTTCCATTTTTTATTTTCGCATAATTGGGAATTAATTTTTCCAGGCGCTTAGAAGGTGCCGTTTCAGGCGAGTTGTTTATGTGTTCAGGGGTGGGATAACTTTCTCGAATCTCTCGTATTCTGTTAACCACATCGGATTCCGCAATAAGTTCAAAAGATTCTGGATTAGAAAAAAGAATGCCCTCAAACTCATGTAACATAAAGTGAAACATACAATTTGCTTGACCGATATCTTTGTTGACTGCTGCTTCTATTTTACCTATACGCTCATAGATATCCGGATCGTGTAAACCTATTTCTGGAGTATTTTCAGGCATGGCATAATAATCAAACATAGTAGTAACGTGCTCATTTGGGTGGCTTTTGCATAGCATAGTCAACTCTCGTTTGATTTTGTTATAATCACTTACTCCGCCTTTATATTTCTTGGATGCCGTACGTTTTGTTGTGCACACAATAGGATATACTGCGATACCGATATTTAAAAAATAAGGATAGAGAATCTCGTTAATAAAAGACTCTTCAGTTGGGCCTTCACAATAGATATATACATTTTTCATTTTGAGAGTCTACCTCCCAAAATATTCTTTTTCCAGAGATCTCCCAAGGCGTAGTCCTCTTCTAACCAGACCTCCAGTTCGTCTTCGTTCAATCGCTTAAACTCCGAACCATCTTCACCTCGATCAACAACAATAACATCTTCAACATCAAATTCATTGAGCATCTCTACAGATTGGGTAGAAATTATAATTTGCTTTTCGTCGGATAACTGTCTAACCATTTCTGCAAAAATTGTTATTGCATAAGGATGCAGACCAAGTTCAGGTTCATCAACAATAATTGTTGCAGGTTGCAATTCATGCGGTTGTAGCAAGAGTGTAGCAAGGCAAATAAAGCGTAGCGTACCATCCGATAACTGCGAAGCATTAAAAATGTCCTCACAACCTTTTTGTTGCCACTTTAGTACTATTTGTTCTTCATTTCCCTCCTGCGGTTCCAACACAAAATCTGCAAAGTATGGAGCAATTAATTGAATAGTGCGGACAATTTCTTCGTAACTTTTTTTGTAATTGCTTTTTAGGCGGAACAGAAAAGCTGCCAAATTCCCTGCGTCATTCATCAAAACTTTGTTGTTAGAAATATTGTGCTCTTGTTTTACTTTTGCACTACGCCCAGTATCATGGAAATGATAAACTCTCCAATTTTGCTTCTCCAAAATGGGGATTACATATTCGTCTATGTTATTATGAGCTCCGGTTTGCCATTGAGATTCAATCGATCCTCTGGAAACATTACTCTCATTTTCCCACTGTCCATGATACCCAAAATACTCTTTGCGAAATATTAGTCTGTTATCATCGGTTGGAATAAGCACAAAGCCATAAGAATTATTTCCGAAATAAACTTCAAAATCTATTTCATCTGTTACCTTTCTGCCATTGTAAAAAAACGAATTCATTCCGCTTTGCGCCACAAAGACTTGGAGATTTTGCGACAAAATATTTTGAAGCAACGTAAACGCAGAAATGAAATTAGACTTTCCTGCTCCATTACTACCAATTAAAACGTTGACCTTCCTGAATTTAATATCACACCGTTTAATAGACTTAAACCCAGATATAGTAATCCGGCTTAGCTGATCTCTTGATAGTGCCATTCAAGCACCTCCTTCAAATGCATTTGCTTCAAGTAATCTGAAGTTCTGAATACATCTTTGTTCATTATTATTACTTGCAATCGCCATTTTCTTTTGTTTTATTATACCAGATGTACCCAAATCCTCAACTCCTATTATGTCGTTCAGGAAAACTTTTGCCACAAGGACTTTCACACTTGTGTCCTCAAATTCCTATACACATCTTCCAGGAACACCTGCATCAGTTCCCGCTTCTTTTCGTCGTTATCAAGCAGAAGGGCAAAGAAGTCCTGATTCTGTTCATACCCGGCAATCAGGGCGTCCTGTACGGCGTCAAAATAGGCAAAGCGGAAGTCTTTCAGTGAGTTATTCCGTGCACTGTCCCGCAGATGTCCGTTCTTCAGTAGAATATCCCTCATTTGCAGAGCGGACTTGGAAGCCACGTCAACATCGAAGTTTTTGTTATACGCTGCATTGATCTCGTCGATGATCTCGGACAGCTTCTTTTTCACGGCTTCATCCATAAAGACCTCATTGGGTGTCGGCAAGCTAACCTCCGGCTTGGATTCAATCTCGTGTGTGTTTTCCCCGGTCTTTTTCTGACGGAAGTTAGAGGCAGTGATTTTGTCCGCAATGTCAAAATCATTTCCACCGCTGCCCACTTCGATCTCCTTAACCAGGTATGAAAGGAAATTGTACTTCTTGTGCAGATCCACGCTTTCAAAGCAGGTTGCCTGAATCAGGAAACTGTAAAACCGCAAGAAACGCTTGATAGTTGCACGAATTTCCAACTTTTCCAGTTCCGGGTGGCGATTGATGATTTGCAGGGATTTATCCAGCAGAGCCCACATCCGAGCCTTTTCTTTAGAGGTTCGTTTATCCTGATACAGGTATCCGTTAAATTCCTCAATATCGTCAATATCCAGGAAATTATACTGATCCACCTGAGCTTCCACCGTTCTGATATCCGAAGGGGTGATCGTCTCGTTTAGAATTGTCTCAGTATAGAATGGGGCAAAGGACGCTTGAATATCCTCATATTCATTTTTGAAATCCAGCACAAAGGTTTTCTTATCATAGGGCGCACAAATACGGTTCAAGCGAGAAAGGGTCTGCACAGCATTGACTCCCCGCAGCCGCTTGTCCACATACATGGCGCATAGCTTTGGCTGGTCAAAGCCGGTTTGATACTTATTCGCCACCAACAGCACCTGATAGCTGTTGCTGTCAAACACATCCGGCAAATCTTCTTCCTTAATGCCGTTCATCACCGCTTCGGTGTATTCGTGGCCGTCCAGAGAGACCTTGCCCGAAAATGCCACCAGTGCACGAATACCCGTATACCCATGCTTGGAAATATAGGCCTCAAACTCGTTCCGGTATTTGACCGCTGCCTGCCGTGACGAAGTAATGACCATGGCTTTTGCTTTTCCGCCTAACTCCTGCATGATTCTGTTTTTGAAGTGCTCAATAATGATCTCCACTTTCTGAGCAATGTTGGTATCATGCAGTTCAATATACTTGGCAATCTTGCGTTTTGCGGCAATCGTCTCTAATTCTGGATCGTCCTCAATGGCCTTATTAATTTCAAAATAGGTCTTGTAGGTCACATAATTTTGCAGCACATCCAGAATGAAACCTTCCTCAATTGCTTGCTTCATGGAATACAGGTCAAAAGCGACCTTTTTTCCTTCTTCGTTCAGACAGCCGAACAGCTGCAAAGTGGTCGGCTTCGGGGTTGCGGTAAAGGCGATCATGGAAACATTGGGCTGCTTTCCGCTACGGGCAATTTCGTCCTCGATAACATCGCCCATAGATTTTTCTTCTTCCGACACATCAACAGGGGTGGCCTCGCTCAGTTTGCGGCTCTCTGAAAGAGCATATGTCACCGCTTCCATGGCAGTTCCGGCGGTAGAGGAATGCGCCTCGTCGATGATTACGGCAAAAGTCTTGCTTTTCAGTTCCTGCACAAGTTCCTGAATATACATGAACTTGTGGATGGTAGTCACAATAATTTTTGTATTGCCGTTAAGGGCATCCGCAAGATCTTTGGATGTGCATTTTTCATCCATGACCTTGATCAGACCAGCCTTGTGCTCCAGTGACAGTACGGCATTCTGAAGTTGACGATCTACTACGATACGGTCAGTGATAATGCAGACCGTATCAAAAATAACTTTGTTTTCCCTGTCGTGCAAAGAAGCCAGACGATGTGCCAACCATGCAATAGTATTGGTTTTGCCGCTGCCCGCCGAGTGCTCAATCAGATAGTTTTTCTCGCTGTGGTGTTCTACGACATCTGCCACCAGCTTGCGCACGGCATTGAATTGGTGATACCGAGGGAAAATCAGCGTTTCCTTAGTAACACGCTTACCAGTATCCGGGTCTTTCTTGGTCTCCTTTTGCAGGAAAATGATTTTATCAATCAGATACAGCACCGTATCTTTTTTGAGAATATCTTCCCACATATAAGAAACATTGATGCCGTTTTCGTTGTGGGGGTTGCCCTTGCCGGAGTGAATCCCAACGCCGCAGCCTTTATTGAACGGCAGAAAGAAGGAAGATTTTCCTCTCAGATTGGTGCACATATAGACTTCGTTCAAGTCCATGGCGAAGTGAGCCAAGCATCCCGCCTTAAATTTCAGCAGACGGGTTTTGCAATCCCGCTCGAACTTATACTGACGGATCGCATCCTCATAATTCTGTCCGCTGGTGTTGCATTTCAGCTCAAAGGTGAAAATGGCAATGCCGTTGAGGAAGATTACAAGGTCAATGCGCTCGCCCTCTTTGTGCCAGACTTCCTCCATCACCGAGAGTACATTCTGCTGATACAGCGCCTCCGCTTTTTGGTTGAAGGTGGTGGCTGGCTTGCGGTACATGAGGGTTAGGGACACACCGTTATCAAACTCCACGCCGTGCTTTAGTACATCCAGCAGGCTGCGGCTTTTCTTATTGACCTCATTGTTGATGTAGTTGAGGATGGTCTGGCGGGTCTTGTCGCCATAGAGCTTTTCCAGCCGAGCCAATGCATCCGGCTGGGTTTCTTCCAAAAAGGAGAACAGTCGTTCTACATCCATACCGTAGCCGGGATCGTAAGCAGTAGAGGGTCGGACCTGATAGCCGTTTTTCTCCCGCAGCATTTCCAGAATGTATGCCTGATAATCTGCTCGTTCCTTTAATTGTCCTGCTTTAATAGCCATCTCACTGCACCTCCTTCACTCGTTTTTTACCGGTGACATATTCGTAGATGAGGGATTTTTTGTGATTGGTAATTGTAGCAAGAGCCTTCTGCTTTTCTGCTATTATACCGTCAATTGCTATGCATTTCTTCGATAAATAGCCGTAAATCTTCTCCTGCTCATCAGCTGGAATAACCGGTAGAAGAATATCTTTCAATGAATAAGAATAAATAACTTCTATCGTAGTTGCATTGCTCATAAGGGTAAATTGGTCTTTAACAAAGTCTGATTCATTAAAAATGAGCTGTAACAGTTCAGGTATAATCATTTCTTTGTCTACTCTAAATTTGATAATACATGGGTGCAAGATACCCTCATTAGCCCCTTCTGGAACAATAGCAACTTTTCCAATCGTGCCTCTTGTAGTAATAAGGATATCGCCAGGATATACAGCAAAGCTTCGCATTTCCCGAAATTTCTCTCCAGAAACAAAGGTAGTATTTTCTGAAAAATTATTGTCGAGAACAACTCGTTGATTATATACCCATTTACCCTCATCTGTGAAATCACTACCTGAGAGTGCACTTCCAAAAGGACCTACTTTCATACTATCTGAGCTGTTTTCCAACATAAATTTCAGTCTTTTAAGATCCCAATGCGCCGGAATTTTTCCAATCCATTCAACTCCACTGTCCTTCATCGGCACAGACTTATCCAGTCCCTTGGTTACTGTTTCGGTAATCAGGGACTTTTTGTATTGCTGCAAAAGCGCAATCTGTTTTTCCAAATCTGCGGCAATGCTGTCAATTTGGGCACATTCTTTGTCGAGAAAATCTGCGATAGCTTGTTGTTCTTCATATTTCGGAACAGGTACATTTTGTTTCTTAACATAACTTGCTGCCAACCCATCTCGAACATCATCTCCAGACATCTGACGCAAGTAGGTATACATTGTTTGAAAGCACCAAAACAGATATTCGTAGTACAAAATACCGGCGTTACAAGAAAAAGCACATAATGATTGATTACACGCACTATCAATGCGAAGGATCGCACTCATTCCTTTTGTCTTACCTTGACCATTTAAGGCAACCATAACTGCATTTTTACTGATAATTTTTGCGCTGGAATGATGTACTGCTAATGTGGTAATTTTTTCATCCGTATCATAGATGTTAACTTTGTTTACTTCACCCGAAGACATCCATGGTATTGTTCCGTTTTCCCAATATAATAAATTATTTCTGTCCGGTGTTCCACCGCTACGTGATTTGGTCATATATGCGATTGGCTTAACCTTCCAACTTTCTGGAATATCCCTAATCCAATCAATCCCACTGGGTTTCATCTGCTCAGCCATTACACTCCCTCGCTTTCCTGCAAGGCTGCAATTTTTTCGGAGAGGGATTTTTCCAGTTCCATAAACTGTGCCAGCAGATCATCTGCCTTTTCCGGCTCCTTGTACTCGTAAAAGAATCGGGTAAACGGGAACTCTGCGCCCAGTTTTTCCTTGTTGGTGGCGCTTTCCTTTTTCTCCGGGTCAAATTCATAGGCCCAGATAGCATCCGGTACATGGGGATATACTTCCGCCTCAAAATATTTCTCCGGGTCCTGGGTGAGCTTGATGATCTCGGTGTCCTTAGTGGTAGTGTCCTTGATGATTTCGCCCTTGCGGTCTTTCTGAACTACAGCAGTTTTGTCCATCACCGCCAGCACCATGGCAATGCCAGTCAACCGACTGGCAGACATCCCCTCCACCTTGCCCAGCAGAGATTTCAGATACTTTTCAAACTCTCCGTAATCCATAAACACACGGTCAGAGCGGTTGGCTTCCAGAATGGTCAACACATCCGCCACAAACTGCTGGCCCGCCAGATATTTCTGGTATTTCTTCTCGTCGGCAGCACTGCGGGGGTTCATCTCTTTCAACTGCTCAAAATCCATCTCATTGAAAATACTGGAGTTACTGGTGAAGTAACTGCTGGTCCGCAGCCGCTCGATGCTTTCCGCATCCAGCACACCCCGGCGCTGCAACGGCTGATAGACCGCATACTCCTTGTACATAAACTCCTCGTTGGGGAAAATCTTGCAGTACTGGTTTTCCTCAAAGTTGGAGTACAGCTCGGTGATTTTCACCATGCTATCCCGGTCGATTTCACGGCGCTTTTTGCCCAAAGATTTGCGCAGGGGCTTCCACATATCCACCGCATTGATGAGCTGCACCTTTCCACGACGGTCAGGACGCTTGTTGCGGGACAGGATGAAGATATAAATACCGATGTCGGTGTTATAGAAAAGCTGGGTAGGCAGGGCAATAATGGCCTCAATCAAATCTTCCTCCAGCATCCAGCGCCGAATTTGGCTTTCACCGCTGGTGGTTCCGCCGGAGAAAAGAGGCGAGCCGTTGGTAATGATTGCTGCACGCCCGTTTTTCTCATCCAGCTTATTGATGGCGTGCTGCATGAACAGCAGCTGGGCGTCACCGGTTCCAGGAAGACCGTGCTCAAACCGTCCGCCCTTCTTGTTTTCCTCACGGACTTTCTTCTCCTGTCCTTCCGGTGCATCTTTGCCGCCCCAGGGAGTACCGAACGGAGGATTCATAATCACCAGCCGCATCTTCTGATCCGGGAAGCAATCCGTTTTCAGGGTGTTGGCTTCCTCATCACCCATAATGTTTTTCACATCCTGGCCTTTGATGAGCATATCCGCCAGACAAATGGCGTAGGATTCGGGGTTAATTTCCTGTCCAAAAAGTCGCACATCCACATAGGGATTTTTGCGGCGCAGGAAATCATAGGTAGTGGACAACATACCGCCCGAACCACAGGCCGCATCCAGTACGGTGGCAATTTTACCCTCATCGGTCAGCAAATCATTGCAGCCCTCTGCCAGCAACACATTGACCATCAGACGAATCACTTCACGAGGCGTATAGTGATCACCAGCTTCGGCGTTTTCAGAAAAGCGGCGGATAATATCCTCGAAAATGTAGCCCATCTTCATGCTGTCTACATGGGCAGGGTACAAATCCAAATCGGAGAACTTTTTAACCACGCTGTAAAGACGGTTGCTCTTATCCATTTTGTCGATCTGGGTGCTGAATTTCAGCAGCTTTTCCAGAATCAGCTGGATGTTGGCGGAAAAGCCTTCAATGTAAGACTTGAGATTGGACGCAATGCTGTCACTGTCATCCAGAAGGCGTTTAAGCGTGTATTCACTATAGTTGTAAAAAGGATATTTGGAAACCTGGCAAAGGAGCGCAGCAGGTAGGTTGGGGTTCTGCTTGTGCTTTGCTACAACTGCATCTTTGGTAGCCTCCAGAGCACACTCAAACCGGCGAATAATGACCATTGGGATAATAACATCCTTGTATTTATCCGAGGTATAGGCACCACGGAGCGAGTTGGCAATGGACCAGACCAATCCCACTTCCTTGCTTACGTCAATGGACGTATCATCAAACATAACTTCGTAAAAATACTTATCTTTCATTTTATGGGTTCTCCTTCTCTATTCTCTTGAAAAGATGCAAACAGGGCAGCAACACTTTTGATCTGGTCGGGAGTCAGATTGCAACCTTCCAACTTCCGCATTGCATCTACTAAATCCTTGTTTTGTGTGATGGTTCGGCAAACATCCGGCGGAGGAACTTTCCGAATCGCCATATACAGACGATCCATACGCTGGCGTGTCTGCAAATCCGGCTTCAGCTCCTTAATCAGCTTTTCATAGACTTCTGCTGTCGGGGCATTGACACCGTCTTCTATATATTTCATGTTGGAACGGGGCAGGCCAACCCTTTTTGCTAATTGGGATTGGCTGAGCGTTCCACGGCATCGCATAATTAGAGATCCAAGGTTCTGTTTGGCTCTCTCGGATGCTTTATCAGCGGCCACTTTTGGGGGCAATTCGGCACCTCCTTCCCGATAATTGTTCTACGTTCTATAACATAGAACAATTATAGCAATCCATCATTGATAAATCAACAAAATTCACCTTTTTTCTGCGCTGTCTACAACAAAAATTTTCCCTATCCGTATGCAAAATACAGATAGGGAAAATGAAAAGATTACCGGTGTTCTTCTTGTATCATGTGATCTATTTTTCTATTGGGTCGGAACAAATTCCACAGGCCATTTCGTTCTATCACCGTTTCGTAACGATGAAGTTTATTCCGCAAAAGTTCATTTTGCTGCTCTAAACCTGCGGTGTTGAGCTGACCCCGAACAGACTTGTACTCTGCCAGTTCTGCGGTCAATGCAGCGACCTTTGCCTTCAACTCACTTATCATTTTCAACGCTGCATCCAAAGCTTTTTGCAGTTTGGATTCCTTGCACTCCTGGACATAGAACTTCTTTGCCGCAGCTGCCAGGTTTTCATATTCGGAACGATCCAGCATAACTTTAGAGGAAAACAGAACTGCATGGGGTTCTATTTGCTCCACTTTCTGAACGGCAATCTGCTGTTTTTGAATCTTCTCAATCTTCTTTTCCAGAGAAGCTGCTTGCTGCCCTTTCTGCTGCGTCTGTGCTGTAATTTCTTCCAATCGCTCCTGTTCCCGTTCCACCTTGAACTGAGTTACGGTCAAATGTTCCTCAGAACTTCCTCGTTCTCCACGCTCCACATCCGTATATCCGGCATTGCGCATAGCTTTGAAAAAATCATCTTGAAGAACGCTGTAAGACTTACGCAGCACCGGCTTTCCATTCTTTTGGAGAATGGGCGCTCCCTGTTCGTCCAATGCCGGTTTGGACAGCCATTTTTTACTGCTGCTTACCTGCATAATTGTTTCTTTGACGGTTCCCACAAGTGATTTGTCTTTGCACCTCTTGGACCAGAGGATCTGCTTCTCCACAACTGGAACATAGACCACATGGAGATGATAGTGGAACACATCCTGCCCCAGTGCTTCGGACATAGCTCGGTTGCGCTCATCGGCGTGCATAACAGCGGAGAGAATATACTGTTCGCCGCCAACAATCTCTATGGCAGCCTTGTAAGCGTCCTCATAAAATCGCTTGGCAAACTCATACCCGCCATGGTTATAGAAGTAGGCGGAGTTTACATCAAAAATCAGTTCCCCATAAAGGTTAGCATCTGATTTCAGGCCACGAGTGGAGATTACACCATCCTTTTCCATCTGTGCAAACATCTCTGCATATCCGGCGGTAGGTTTCTTAAAATGGATGTTCTGAGGGGTGCATTCTGGTATAATATCTGGGTTGGTATAGGATTCCTTTTCTCGTTCGTTGTGCCGTTGGGCATTTCCAATTTTGACAGCAGTCAGGTTTACATTTCTTGCGCTGGTACGGTCAATCCCGTCGTTTCTCGCCATAGAGCTCCTTTCACGTTTGTACGGCCTGCGGGCCGGGGCGCACTTCCTGCGGAAGTGTAATAACCCACTATGATACTTTCATCCTGC
>ULYR01062871.1_pt1 | contig 41324 bp, 30 predicted proteins | sample 1962341 | NCBI WGS metagenome assembly ULYR01 (sample SAMEA4835868, study PRJEB28245) | human gut metagenome | biome: gut microbiome; material: fecal sample | place: Denmark | collected 2008 | reverse complement strand
TTAATCAGTGGGTCCAGGGTTCGAATCCCTGAGGGTGTACCTAAGCTGTGAAGCCGAAAAGAAATTGTGGAAGTTCTGAAAGTCTGATGATTTTCAGAACTTTTTTTCTTTATCCCTATTGTCAATCTAAAGAATCATCATTTACATCTAATAAAACCACATCAAGAATGACTATTGCAGTAGATTTCGACGGAACCATCGTAGAGCACAAATATCCCGCTATCGGAGCTCCTATCCCATTCGCTATAGAAACCCTTATCAAGCTTCGCGAAGAACGCCACAAGCTCATTTTATGGAGCGTACGCGAAGGTGAATTGCTTGACGAGGCTGTAAAGTATTGCAAAGACAGAGGACTGGAGTTCTACGCTGTAAACAGCAATTACCCTGAAGAAACCAACGAACACAAAACTTTCTCAAGAAAGCTTCAGGCTGACTTGTTCATAGACGACAGAAACATAGGCGGACTACCCGACTGGGGAATGATATACCGCATGGTTCACGATCATCTGACATACGAAGATATTCTTCAGGAATATTTCGATGGTTCAAAAGAAAAAAGAAATGAAAAGAAGAGTTTATTCAAACGCCTGTTTGGATAAACAGAAAGATGTACGATAATCAAACACCAAGAAACCCGTCATTGATGCCACACACATCAATGACGGGTTTCTTTTGTCATCAAACTCTTTAATGAAGTTGTCTTACTTCGACCGAAGTAAGCATTCACTTCGAGTCGGTCAACGTGCTTACTACGTTCGAAGTAAGCGTTCACATCGTTCGAAGTAAGACGACTTTGAGAAAAAAAGAGGAGGGTATGTCAAAACTAAAATGACTACTCTTCAAAGTTACAGATTATAACTATAATATTTAAAAGGGTCGTATCAAACTCTGTATTGAGTAATGATACGGCCCTTTCTTTAGTCTTTTAGGATGCTCAAATTTCAAATTATAAGTTCATATTTTCAAAAAATGAGTTTTGACACACCCTCCTCTTATATAATCTAAGAAGTTTAAACCTACTTTAAGAAGCACTCTGAGCAACTTCAGCAGCCTCAGCCTGAGGAGCATCGAGCACCTCATAACGCGAATGCTTACTAACATACTCCGGTACAATCTGCTTCATCTTACGTACCGTCTCCATATCATCATACTTAACGGAGATATCACGCAGTTCCTCAATCTCGCGAAGCGCATCCTCGTATTCATAATTACGAACCATCGCGATACGAATCTTCTTATGGAATGAAGGCAAAGTATTCTCGTTCTCGTTAAGTACCTCTTCGTAAAGTTTCTCACCCTCACGCAGACCAGTGTACTTAATCTCAACGTTCTTAGCGCCACTCAACTGAATCATACGCTTAGCAAGATCGGCGATACGTACAGGCTCACCCATATCGAATACGAAGATTTCACCACCCTTACCGTGTGTACCGGCTTCGAGCACCAACTTACATGCTTCAGGAATCAACATGAAGAAACGGATAATCTTAGGATGAGTAACTGTAAGCGGACCACCCTTAGCCAACTGCTCACGGAACAACGGAATTACAGAACCGTTAGAACCAAGCACGTTACCGAAACGAGTAGTAACGAACTGAGTTACACCTTTTATCTTGCCGTCCTTGATAGCCTTATCAAGACTCTGTACATAAATCTCACAGATACGCTTAGAGCAACCCATCACGTTAGTAGGGTTAACAGCCTTATCGGTAGAAATCATAACGAACTTCTTAACGCCATACTTCACGCTAAGGTCGGCTATTACCTTAGTACCCCATACGTTGTTCTGAACACTTTCGCTCGGATTATCCTCCATCATAGGCACATGCTTATATGCAGCTGCATGGAACACATAATCAGGTTTAAAATGACTGAAGATTTCCTCCATACGGTCTTCCTTACAGATAGAAGTAACCACGGTTTCGGCCTTGATATCAGAATAATTGTTCTTCATCATCAAGCGAAAATCGTGCAACGGAGTCTCAGCCTGATCTATCAACATCATTTCAGCCGGCTTGTAGATAGCAATCTGACGAACCATTTCAGAACCGATAGAACCGGCAGCACCTGTAATAAGCACCCTCTTTCCACGAAGCAAAGCACCTACACTATCCATATCCACCTGAATTTCCTCACGCGGAAGCAAGTCTTCAATCTTCACCTCACGCAGACCAACCTTACCCTGTGGGTCTTGGTTCTTCTTCCACTCTTCAGCATTCTGAGCAATGTATATCTTTATGCCTCGTTCTATCAGCAAATCTTGAAGCTTACGGTTTTTAGTAAACTCTTCGTGTCTTAGCGGACTTACCAAAAAAGCTTTGATACATTGGCTCTCTATTACAGGAATCAAATCTTCGTGTATAGAATATATCTTCTTACCCATCAAGCGTTCATTGTAATGCTCACGTTCGTCGCCTACATAACCCTTGATAAGAAACTGTACCGGCTTCGCATCACGCACATTGTTTGTTATAGCGATAGCTCCGGCACGTGTTCCGTACACCAATGTGTTCATAGCACTACTGCTGACCAAAGCATTATCGAAAATCAAATTAACCAATACACGCGGAATACACATTGCTAAGATGTTACCCAAATACATGGTTATAATCTTGCGTCCGGTAAAAATGAAGAAGAAATCATCCCATCCAAAATTAAGTGCACATATACTGAAAATAAATGCCAAGAGCATAGACAGCACGCATGCATTAGTTACACGCATCAAGTCGACAAACTGCGAATAACGCAAGATACCAGAATAAGTATGAAATACTCGGAAACTGATAAAGTTTAATACAGCAAAGAGTCCTAATGTATGCATCAATTGAGGCCACGCTGCTAGCACATCAGATGCCGGATGCCGTAACCATACAATAAACACTCCACTAAGGAAACACACCATCAGGTCGAAAATCATTATACACCAATAAGGAAGTGCGCTTCGACCAAAGTACCAATTAATAAACTTACCAAATACTTTCATAAACTCAATTTTAATTGCTAGTCTACTTCTTCACATTATGAAGAAATATAATACTGTTATATACCTCTATTTTAATTTTTGTATCAGAATCAACGGTTGCAAAAATAGCACTTTTATTCAGTCTATAAAAAAGAAATTCGCATTTTATTCTCTTTTCCACATAAAATCTAATAAATATCCACCAAGCATAACCAATATCTATGACACATAGAAATAACAAAATCAATCAAAATAGTCATCATCATCCTGCTACTCAATAGACTACACAAACCACATCATTTAACAAAGTGATTTTTCACTTTTTGTACATTTTACAATAAATAGTTATCACAATAGGCACAATAACCAACTCACACTATGTTACCCACAGGAATAACCATTTCCGCAATACGACTGCAGCTGAAATGCAATGGCATTTTAATAAATTGCACTATCTTTACAACCTTATTTCACTACTACATATTATTATGCCAATAATAGAAATCGATGCGCTGTCGCATCCGGGAACGGAGGCGTTCAGCACACTGACTGAAGCTCAGCTTCGTAACAACATAGAGCCCGAAAAGGGCATTTTCATAGCCGAAAGTCCGAAGGTTATCAATGTGGCGCTCAATGCCGGATACCAACCTGTATCGCTTTTATGCGAACGGAAACACATAGACGGTGATGCCGCAGACATAATCAGCCGATGCGGAGACATTCCGGTATATACGGGCACTCGCGACTTGCTGGCTCAACTTACAGGTTATACCCTTACACGCGGTGTGTTATGCGCCATGCGCAGGCCTGCGCCACTCAGCATGGAAGAGGTGTGCAGAGACGCTCGACGCATTGTGGTGATAAACGGTGTGGTAGATACTACCAACATAGGTGCCATTTTTCGCTCGGCTGCCGCATTGGGCATTGATGCCGTGCTGCTTACACGCAATTCTTGCGATCCGTTGAACCGACGTGCCGTAAGAGTATCAATGGGTTCTGTATTCCTCGTGCCGTGGACATGGATGGACGGTCCGCTAACCGACCTCAACCAACTTGGCTTCCGCACTGCCGCTATGGCGCTTACAGAGAACTCCGTCTCTATAGACCATCCGTCACTTACCGCAGAACCAAAGCTTGCCATAGTAATGGGCACCGAAGGCGATGGACTGCCTAAAGAAACCATAGCCGAAGCCGACTATGTGGTACGCATCCCCATGTCGCATGCCGTAGACTCGCTCAATGTAGCCGCAGCCGCCGCTGTAGCCTTCTGGGAACTTCGGGCCAGATAAAAGAGAAACCACCAAAAGAAGCAGGCGGCCCTTCTCATAAAAGAGAAGAACCGCCTGCACATATAAAAAGACATCTAATCAGTCTAACTTGTGGATTACCAATCCTGAACGCAGTTTAGGTTCAAACCAAGTAGTCTTAGGTGGCATGATGTTGCCTGTATCGGCTATATCCATCAACTGCTTCATCGATACCGGGTAAAGAGCCAGAGCCACTTTCATTTCTCCGCTGTCCACTCGTCTCTTCAGTTCGCCTAATCCGCGGATACCTCCTACGAAATCGATGCGCTTATCAGAGCGTAAATCCTTGATGCCTAAAATCTCGTCCAGGATTAAGTTAGAAGAGATAGTAACATCGAGCACTCCGATAGGATCGTTATCGTTATAAGTACCGGGGCGAGCTGTCAGACTATACCAATTACCGCCAAGGTAAAGAGCGAAGTTATGCAGACCTGCAGGCTTATAAATCTCAGCCCCCATTTTCTGCACTTCGAAGTTCTTCTGCAGAGCAGCCAGGAACTCTTCTTCGGTAAGACCGTTCAAGTCCTTCACCACACGGTTATAGTCGATAATAGTGAGCTGACTAGCTGGGAAGCACACAGCCATGAAGTAGTTATACTCTTCGTCACCACGATGAGCCGGGTTCTGGTTAGCCTTTTCGGCACCCACCAATGCAGCCGCAGCGCTACGGTGATGACCGTCGGCAATGTATAATGCCGGCATTCCCTTGAACTCTTCGGTTATGCGTTCTATATCCTTATCATCATCTATTACCCAAAACTTATGACCAAAACCATCATCGGGAGCCACAAAGTCATAAACCGGCTTTTCGGCGGTATACTTCCGTACAATTTCGTCGAGCAACGCATCATTAGGATAAGCAAAGAACACCGGTTCTACGTTGGCGTTATTCACTCTAACGTGCTTCATGCGGTCTTCTTCCTTGTCGCGACGAGTCAGTTCGTGCTTCTTGATAACTCCATTCATATAATCGGGCACATACGCACCTACCACCAATCCGTACTGCGTTTTACCGTTCATGGTTTGCGCATAGATATAATAGCAGTCTTTCTTATCCTGAACCAGCCATCCTTCCTGCTGGAACCTTTCGAAATTCTGTGCCGCCTTAGAATAAACCCGAGGGTCATGTTCATCTGTTCCTTCAGGGAAATCAATTTCCGGTTTAATGATATGATACAGCGATTTCTCATTATCGCCAGCCTCAGCGCGAGCTTCAGCCGAGTTCAATACGTCGTAAGGACGAGAAACCACCTGTTCTACCAAATCTTGCGGAGGACGAATTCCTCTAAAGGGTTTAATTATAGCCATAAGTATTAGAGATTAAAGGATATACATTATTTGTTTACACGGAATTTTTCGCAGCCCTCCTTAAAGAAGCCTACAATCTGTTTAGCTGCCGCGATACCTGCGTTGATGTTAGCTTCGGCTGTCTGGGCACCCATCTTCTTAGGAGTGGTGAAGTAGCGTCCCGGATAGTGTTCAGCGAACTCTGCTGTATGTACAGGCATGATATCGGTAACATACTTCAAGTCGGGACGGTCGTTCATCAAGCGAAGCAAATCGGCTTCGTTGATTACTTCCTTACGAGCGGTATTAACCAGCAAACCGTTCTTCGGCATCAAGTTAACCAAGTCATAGTCGATAGACTCCTTAGTTTCTGGAGTTGCCGGGATATGAAGCGACACCACGTTACATTCTTTATACAGCTGTTCAACTGTATCTACCGGAGTAACGCCTTCGGCTTCCATAGCTTCTTTAGGACAGAAAGCATCGTAAGCGAAGATTTCCATACCGAAGCCTTTAGCTATGCGAGCCACGTTTCTACCTACATTACCGAAAGCGTGGATACCCAACTTCTTGCCCTTCAATTCAGAGCCCGACTTACCGTCGTAGAAGTTGCGCACTGCCATCACCATCAAACCGAAAGCCAATTCGGCCACCGCGTTAGAGTTCTGTCCCGGAGTATTCATTACGCATACACCGTGAGCCGTAGCTTCTGCCAAGTCTACGTTATCGTAACCTGCACCTGCACGAACTACAATCTTAAGTTCGGGAGCCGCATCGAACACCTCCTTATTAATAATGTCACTGCGGATAATGATAGCATTAGCGTCTTTCACTGCATCGAGCAACTGCTGTCTGTCTGTATATTTTTCAAGCAAAGCCAAAGTAAAGCCTGCATCTTCTATTTCTTTACGGATACCGTCGACCGCTACCTTAGCGAACGGTTTCTCTGTAGCGACTAAAACCTTCATAGTTTCAATGTTTTAATATTAGTGCATCTGTTCAAACTCACGCATACAGTCTACCAAAGCCTGTACACTTTCCAACGGCATAGCGTTGTAGCATGAAGCGCGGAAACCACCTACAGAACGGTGACCCTTGATACCTACCATACCCTTTTCTGTAGCGAACTTCAAGAAGTCGGCTTCAAGATCCTTATATTCATCAGCCATTACGAAGCAGATATTCATATAAGAACGGTCTTCCTTATTAGTTACGGTACCACGGAACAACTTGTTTCTGTCAATTTCGCCATACAGTAAGTCTGCACGTTCTTTAGCACGACGCTGCATTTCTTCTACTCCGCCCTGTTCTTTAACCCAACGTAAAGTCTGCAGAGCAGCATAGATAGGAACTACAGGAGGTGTATTGAACATAGAACCCTTATCGACATGAGTCTGATAATTAAGCATAGTAGGAATATGACGAGACACGTGACCCAACGCATCGTTCTTCACGATAACGAAAGTAACACCTGCCGGAGCCAAGTTCTTCTGAGCACCGCCATATACACAAATATATTTAGAGAAATCTACCGGACGAGAGAAGATATCCGATGACATATCGGCTATCATAGGTACGTTTTCATTCAAATCAGCATGAAGTTCAGTACCGTAAATAGTATTGTTGGTAGTAATGTGGAAGTAATCTACATCAGCCGGAACCGTATAATCCTTCGGGATATAAGTAAAACCATCTTTTTCTGAAGATGCTACCTCTACTACCTCACCAAAAGCCTTAGCTTCTTTGATGGCCTTCTTAGACCATGTACCTGTATTTAAATAAGCCGCTTTTTTCTCAAGGAAGTTATATGGTACCATGCAGAATTCCAAACTTGCGCCACCGCCCAAGAACAAAACTGAGTATCCATCAGGAATATTCAGCAATTCCTTAAACAAAGCCACAGCTTCGTCTACCACTGGCTGAAAATCTTTCGCACGATGGCTAATCTCCATCAATGAAAGTCCTGAACCATTAAAATCAAGAATAGCCTGAGCTGTTTTTTCGATCACCTCACGTGGCAGAATAGAAGGTCCTGCATTAAAGTTATGTTTTTTCATCTTGGAAGTTATTTAGTTAAACATTTGTTCTCATTCACTCTCAATGAATGTTTCGCAAATATAGTCAAATTTTCTTTCCTTCCAAAAGTTTTATTACTTATTTTCTATTTATGCAGGTTTTATCCTATCACAAAGTACAAATATTCATATTTTATGTGACTTTTTGACACATCACACATCTTTCCGTAGTAAGTCACTTGCTGCGGATACTGCTATGGAACAGGGCACTATGTAGCGCCTCCATCCCATATTTCACAATACCATTATTTAGCTTCTTCTATTCGGGTTTTCTGTCCTTTAATTTTTTCTCCTTGCATTAGTTTTAAGGCTTGTCTACACTTCTGTCTAGATACCGCGGCATACGCGTAGTGGTCTTTTACGTCGATGCGACCCACGTCTTCTCTGCCCAATCCTCCTTTTTTAGAGAGGAATCCTACGATATCCACTTTGTTTATCTTGTCTTTTTTACCCTTACCGAAGTAGATGGTAACGAATGCCGGCAGCGGCGGACGTCCCACCTGTTCGGGGAGCACACATTCTTCTATATCCTGTGGCAAGTATTCGGGTGTTTTTTCTTCTACATATAATATAATGTATGCCGATCCGTCAGCGTCCCATCGTGCTGTTCTACCGTTGCGGTGAATGAATCCGTCTTCGGCTACAGGCAGATGATAGTGAACTATGTGTCTTATTTCGGGGATATCGAGTCCGCGTGCTGCCAAGTCGGTAGATATAAGTACCGGGCAACTTCCGTTTCTGAACTTATAAAGCGCACGTTCACGGTCGTCTTGCTCCATGCCTCCGTGAAATATTTCACAGTACAACTTGTTTTCGCGCAGATACTTTCCTACTCTCTCTACGCTCTCACGGTGATTGCAGAACACCAATGTAGATTCATCACCCAGATAGCAAAGCAATTTATAGAGCGTTTCTAATTTATCTTTTATAGGCGACATCACTCTGTACAGGCTTAAACGATGCGACACTGTTTCTTCCGGATTAAGGAAGTCCAGTTTCACGGTGCGTTTGTTCATGCCTGCAAACTGCGGTATCTGTTCGGCATCGGTAGCCGAAAGAAGGAAACGGCGCTGCACTGCTGGCAACTGGCCTATCACCTCATTCATCTCATCCTGAAAGCCGAACTCCAAACACTTGTCGAACTCATCTATTACAAGCAAGCGCACTGTCGACGCATCGAAATTCTGCTTACCCAGATGATCGTTCATACGTCCCGGTGTACCAATGATAACCGAAGGATGAATGCCGTTCATGGTGCGATGTTCTTCCATAGCCGGACGTCCACCATAACAACTCATAACCCTGAATTCGGTACCCATCTGACGGAACACCTGTTCTATCTGCAGAGCCAACTCTCGCGAGGGTACTAACACCACCGCCTGCACACCTTCCACTCCCGGTTTAAGCGTTTCGAGTAGAGGAATAAGGTAAGCCAACGTCTTTCCGGAACCGGTAGGCGAAAGCAATATCATGTCATTTCCTTTGCTACAGACATCTACGGCAGCCTGCTGCATGGCGTTCAGTTCCGAAATCTTCAAGTTATCAAGTATGTTGCGTATTTCCATATCGTGCTTGTCTTATAATTAAAATAGTTCTTTTAAAATTCTTAAATGTTCAAAGGCAAAGTTAAGACTATTTTTTACCGATACAAATATTTTGCATAAAAAAACATCCGCTTCGCCCGTTACAGTCTATAACCGCTCCGCAAGGATGCCGCTTATAATATCTGCATACGTTTTCATCTTATCACATCAGATGCTTTACGTAAATCCAATTTTTTATGTACTTTTGCAAAAAACTAAAAAAGATGAAAATAGGATTCGACAACGAGAAATACCAGAACATTCAGTCTCAGCACATTAAGGAGAGAATCTCACAATTCGACGGTAAGCTGTACCTGGAGTTGGGAGGCAAACTCTTCGATGACAATCATGCCAGCCGTGTACTGCCAGGCTTCCGCCCCGACAGTAAGCTCTGCATGTTTCAGAAGATTAGCGACAGTATAGAAATTGTTATCGTCATCAGTGCTATCGATATCGAGAAGAACAAGAAACGTGCCGATTTGGGCATCACTTACGATGAAGATGCGCTTCGCCTTAGAGGCGAGTTCCAGAACCGTGGCTTCATGGTAGGTTCTATCGTCATCACTCACTACAACGGTCAGCCGGCGGCCATCGCTTTCAAGCAGCGCTTGGAGCGCGAGGGTATCAAGACCTACTGTCATTATCTGATAGAAGGCTATCCGCACGATGTTCGTCTTATCGCTTCGGACGAAGGCTTCGGTAAGAACGACTTTGTAGAGACTTCAAAACCTTTGGTCATCGTTACTGCTCCCGGTCCGGGTAGCGGAAAAATGGCAGTCTGCCTCAGTCAGCTGTACAATGAGAACAAGCGTGGCGTAAGAGCCGGATATGCCAAGTTCGAGACATTCCCAGTATGGAATCTTCCGCTTAAGCATCCTGTAAACATCGCTTACGAAGCCGCTACTGCCGACTTGAACGACGTTAACATGATAGACCCGTTCCACTTGGAGGCTTATAACAAGATAGCTATCAACTATAACCGCGACATCGAAATCTACCCCGTACTGAACGCTTTGTTCGAAGGTATTTACGGATCTAACCCGTATAAGTCGCCCACCGATATGGGTGTAAACATGGTAGGTTTCTGCATCAGCGATGATGATGTTTGCTGCGAGGCTTCTAAGAACGAAATTATCCGTCGCTACTACGACGCTACCAACAAGATGGCTTGCGGCGCTTGTAACGAGGCAGAGATCAGCAAGATTCAGATGTTGTTTAATCAGGCTAAGATTACTACCGACTTCCGCCGTACTACTGTAGCCGCCAAAGAATGCTTACGCCAAACTGGCCATACATCTGCAGCTATAGAGCTTGAAGACGGTACTATCATCACCGCACATTCTGGTCAGTTATTAGGCTGTAGCGCTGCGCTGCTGCTCAACGTGATGAAGCACTTGGCTGGTATTGACCATGAAAAGAAGCTCATCCCTCAGTCTATGATTGAGCCTATTCAACATACTAAGATTAATTACTTGGGAAGCCGTAACCCGCGCTTGCACACCGATGAAGTTCTGGTTACGCTATCTGTATTGTCAGAGAACGATGAGAACTGCCGCCGTGCGTTAGAGCAACTGCCTAAGTTGCGCGGATGCCAGGTACACTGCACCGTAATGCTGAGCGAGGTAGACCAAAAGATTTTCAAGAAACTTGGCGTAAACCTTACTTGCGAACCGGTTCTGAAAAGAAAGAATTGATTACAGCAGGCTTACTTAGAACATTAAAAATCAGAGCATAAAAAAAGCAATCTCCTTAAGGCCGGAACCTTGGGAGATTGCTTTTTTGTTTTAGTACTCAGAGTACTGATTTATCGGATGATATCCATTTCTTCAATCAGATGAGTAGCACCAGCATACTTGTCGATAACGAACAATACGTAACGAATATCTACACAAGCCGCACGCTGCAGCTGCTGGTTATAAGCGATGTCGCCAGTAAGACCCTCGTAGTTACGGTCGAAGCCCAAGCCGCACAACTCACCTTTAGAGTTGAATACAGGCGAGCCAGAGTTACCACCAGTGTTATCGGTAGCGGTTACGAAACATACCGGCATACGTCCGTCGGCCATAGCATACGGTCCGAAGTCCTTCTTAGCGTAAAGTTCCTTCAACTTGGCGGGAACCACGAATTCCGGATTGTTAGGATCTTCTTTCTCCATCACACCCTTCAGTGTAGTATAGTAAAGATACTCTATACCATCTGCCGGAGTGTAAGAACCAATCTTACCGTATGTAAGACGAAGCGTTGAGTTGGCATCCGGATAGATAGCCTTACCCTCGTTCTTCCACAAAGTCATCATACCAGCTACCCATGTCTTATGAGCACGGTTGTAAGCATTGGTTTCAGCCTTCATAGCCTCGTCGGTAGCCTTGTAACCATCTATAACCGATTTAGCGTAGCGTACCATCAAGTCAGATTCCAGAGTCTTGGCGTTAGCCTTGTCAAGGAAAGCGTTGAACGCTTCGTGCGAGCGGAAGATAGACTTATCGAAACAAGCGTCGATAAACGCGTCTGTGCTACCCTTAAACTGCTTGTCGATAGTAGCGAAGATAGAAATACGTTCCGCTGCCGGAATCAAGTTGGCATAAACAGCCAAGAGTTGCTTAGACACCTTGCGGTCTACCGCTGTGCTATAGTCCTTGTTAAAGTACTTATCGGCAGCCTTGCGCAGAGCGGCTACAGCCTTCTGTACGCCCTCTTTATCCTTAGCCACCAACGCATCGTGCAACTTGTCGGTATCAGGAATCTTAGAGAACTCAGTACCAAGCATCAAAGCCTCGTAGATAGCCTGCTGATGATAAACGGCATCATGACGCTTAGCCACAATCTGCTTGATAGTTTCGTAAGCCTCACGATAATCATTGTTACCTGTCTTAGCGGCGTAAGCCAACAAGCGTTCCTGCTCGGCACGCTTGCGGTCAAGCACCTTCAGTCGTACCAAACCCTCGTTCATGCCGATAGCGTTCTTCCAGTAGTTGGCAGATGAAGCATACTTAGCGGCATACTGAATACGAGTCTTGGCATCCTTAGCCATCTCCTCGCCCAATACATTAAGGCGAACTCCACGTACAGTGTCGCGCATAAAGTTGGTAGTCTGCATACGCTCTTCCACCTCGTCGCTAATCATGTAGCGCCAGTTACGTCCGGGGAATCCCATCACGAAAGTGAAATCGCCTTCTTTTACACCTTTTATATTAATAGTAAGATGCTTCTTCACCTTCAGAGGAACATTCTCTGCCGAGTAGTTAGCAGGCTTACCATTCTTATCAGCGTAGATACGGAACATAGAGAAGTCGCCGCAGTGACGAGGCCACATCCAGTTATCAGTATCAGCACCGAATTTACCGATAGACGAAGGAGGCGCACCTACCATACGAATATCCTTATAAACGGTCTTCACAAAAAGATAATACTTATTCGCACCATAGAAAGGCTTCAGCTCCAAGCGGATAAATTCGCTGGTAGCGATGTTTTCCTGCTTGGCGAATCGCTTAGCCACCTTTTCCATATAAGAGGGCGACAAGTAATTCAGTCCTTCCGGATCTTCATCCTTCTTGAGTTGCTCCATCACGTAATCGGTCACATCAAGAATGCGGTCGATAAAAGTAATGGTAAGACCCTCGCACGGCAGTTCTTCAGAGCGTTTCATAGCCCAGAAACCGTCGGTCAGATAGTCGTGCTCTACAGAGCTGTGCTGCTGTATGTAACCATACCCGCAGTGGTGATTAGTAAGCACCAAACCGTCTTTCGAGATGATTTCGCCAGTACAACCTCCACCAAAATGCACTACCGCATCTTTCAGGCTGATGCCGTCGGGACAGTACACCTGGTCAATGCCGATGTCCAGACCCATATCCTGCATCACCGCCGCGTTCTGCTTTTTCAGATCGGTAAGCATCCACATTCCTTCGTCGGCCCACGAAGCTAGTGCGCCCGACAGAAGGAAAACAGATAATAATAGCTTTTTCATTATTCAACTATTGTCATTTCGTCAATAAGATTCTTACATCCACCAAGCTTCTCAACGATGAACAGCACGTAGCGGATATCTACCGCGATACAACGCTGCAAGTTATTGTCGAAGTTGATGTCGCCAGAGAGCGATTCCCAGTTACCGTCGAAAGCGGCACCAATCAATTCGCCGTTGCCGTTCATAACCGGAGAACCTGAGTTACCGCCGGTAATATCGTTGGTAGTCAAGAAGCAAGTAGGCATTTCACCGTTAGGCAAAGCGTAACGACCGAAGTCTTTAGCCGCATACAGTTCTTTCAGCTTAGCCGGTACCACGAATTCCGGATTGTTAGGATCTTCTTTTTCCATCACACCCTTCAGAGTAGTGTAGTATTTGTAGTGAACACCGTCTTTCGGATCGTACGATTTCACGTTACCGTAAGTAAGACGCATAGTGAAGTTAGCGTCCGGAGCCTTAGGAGTAGGAGCGTACATTTCGCACAAACCGCGAACGTAAGTCTTATGCAGCAAGTCGATGCCACCGTTCAATGAAGACAATTCATTATAAAGTTTCTGAGCCATTTCGTTCTTAGCGATAGAGTACTGTACAGCCAAGTCAGATTCGATAGCCTTAACGGTAGGCTTCTTGATGAATGCGTTGAAGTTCTTTTCGCTAGCGAAGATAGAGTTGCTATACAAAGCGTCTACGTAAGCGTCTACGTTACCTTTAAACTTAGTCTTGATAGTCTGATAGAAAGCCGGGAGATATTCAGCCGGAACGCTCTGTTCGTACAGCGGAATCAAGGCCTTAGCCACCTTGCGGTCAACTTCATGATCATAGTCTTTGTTGTGAATCAAGTAATACGCTACCTTCAGGCGGTTAACGCATTTCTCTACCTCTTCAGAATTCTTAGCTTTGATAGCATCCTTAAGCTGATTGAACAATGTGAACGCAGCTCCGAATTCAATGCCACGGAATGTCTCGCCAAAGTAAGTCATCAGCGTATTGATAGGAGTAACCTTGCCAACGTACTCATCAATCTGCGCTACTACCTTTTCATAGTCAGCGTTCTGCTGCTTCTTTGCGAAAGCCAAGAAATTAGCTTCCTGTTCTGCCTTAGATTCAAGAACTTTGTTGTCTACGATAGCCTTATTCATACCGATAGAGTTCTTCCAGTAGTTGCTACTCTGAGCGTACTTAGAAGCATACTGAATACGAACTTTGTCGCTGGCAGCCATCTCAGCCTTCAGCACAGCCTGACGAGCCTCGCGAACCTGGATACGCGGAGTGTTCTGAGCGTCCATGCGCATCTTAACCTCGCTGCGTGTAAGGTAGCGGCTTGTGCTTCCAGGGAATCCCATAATCATGGCGTAATCGCCTTCCTGCAGTCCCTTCAATGAGATGGTAAGATGCTTCTTCACCTTCAAAGGCACGTTATCCTTGCTGTAGTCAGCCGGATTTCCGTCCTTATCGGCATAGATACGGAACATAGAGAAGTCGCCTGTATGACGCGGCCACATCCAGTTGTCGGTTTCACCACCGAACTTACCGATTGATGAAGGCGGAGCAGCCACCATACGCACGTCGGTATAAGTCTTGATGTAGAACAAGTAGAACTTGTTTCCGGCATAGAACGGAAGGGCCTCTACCTCGATACCCGGTTTACCCTTCAGGTCGCTCTTTTCGTATTCTTCCTTAGCCAACTTAGCCAAGTAACCACCGCCGAACGATTCTGTTTCTGATACCTTACCAGCCTTAACGTCAGCGTTTACACGGTCTGTAAGGTCAACTATACGTTCCACGAATTTGAATGTCAATCCCGGAGTAGGCAGTTCCTCGCTGCGGCTCTTAGCCCAGAAACCGTTGGTCAGGTAGTCGTGTTCTACCGAGCTGTGCTGCTGAATAGCACCGTAGCCACAGTGATGGTTAGTAAGAATAAGTCCGTCTGCAGAAATAATTTCACCGGTACATCCGCGTCCGAAGATACCAACGGCATCCTTCAGCGTGATTTTTCCCGGATTATAAATGTCGGCTACATCCATGCTCATACCCTGAGCCTTCATGCGGTCGGCCAAGTGTTGTTCCTGCATGAGCTGAAGAAGCCACATACCCTCGTCAGCCTTTGCCGGCGAGAAAGCGGCGCACATTAGCGCAAGTGCTAAAACTTTCAGTTTTTTCATTGTTTGTAATTCTACGATTTTTAAAGTTATGAATTTTATTCATTTATGCATTTAAGAGGACAAATATAACTAAAAATACATTGCCCAAGTAGTATTTATACGCTATTTAAGTAAAAACCTATATTAAGTTTTAATTTTTGGTAATTTATTTCTCTACAACTCAGAAACATTATAATTTTGCCGTGTTAATTATTAAGCGGTTTTACATGTATAGATTATATCTAATTATTCTTAGCGCTATTTTATGCGTTTCGTGCAACAAGAAATATAAGATAGAAGGCGTTTCATCTTTATCTAGTCAAGACGGTAAAATGCTATATATCAAGGTTATTTCTGGCGATAAGTTGGTAAACATCGACTCTGCCGAAGTGGTGCACGGACTGTTTAAGATGCAGGGCAAGGTAGATTCTACCATGATTGGAATGCTCTATATGGCCGACGAAAGCATCATGCCTCTTGTCATCGAAAAAGGAAAGATAAAAATTGATATCAACAATTCGGGTGTCACAATAAAGGGCACCCCGCTCAATGAGAAGTTCAACGACTTTGTGGTTAAGAAGAACTCTCTCGATGATCAGGCATACGAAGTGGAACGTCTGGAGAGTCGCATGATTATGGACGGCAAAAATCCGCTTGAGATACAGCAGGAAATAACCGCGCAGCGTAAAGCCTTGTCGGGTAAGATGGACAGCTTGGCCATCAACTTCATAGAAGACAATTACGAGAATGTACTTGGTCCGGGCTTATTCATCATGATTTGCAACGGACTGCCCTACCCTGTGCTCACCCCTATGATGGAGCAGATACTTAAAAACGCTCCAGAGTCGTTCAAGAACAATCCGCTTATAAAGAACTACGTCAACGTGGCCCGTGCCAACATGGAGAAGCTTCAGAACGCCAATTAATCACTTCAACCAGATTCGTGTAATCTCCGGAGTACGAATACCCGGCTTCAACTCACCATTTATATTATAGAAGGAGTCGTTTCCACCGCTTACCAATACGGCTCCTGCTCTGGCCAGACGCGAGGAACGAATCACCGTATTCCACGCATCCTCTTTCAGCCGGACGCTGAACACATCGGTCAGCGAGCGAGTGCCGTCTGTACCTCCCGCGCAGATCAGTCGGTCATTATACACCGTAGCCACTCCGTAGGCCGAGGCAAACGGAAGCTCGCCCACCATTCTCCAGTTTAATACGGAATCTGCAGTAATATCGGCAGCATATATGCCTTTATAGAATTTCTTCTTACCACCATCGCTGGCTGGTACATCAGGAAAGTTACAGCCTCCTGCCATAATCAGTTTACCGCCAAGCGCACCTGCGTAACATGCCGAGACTCCATTTTCCATACCCTCTTCTTGAGAAGGAAACCCTGTGGTATGACACAGTTCCCATCGGGCGGAAGTAAGGTCTTTTTTCGGTGTACAGCTGCATAACATGAAAAGAGAAACAAGCGATAAGAAATAATAAGTTTTCATAATAGTGGTTTTTAATGGATTTACAAAAATACCAATAATCCTGCAGAAACCGTTGAGTTATTTAAACAAGAGTCGCGCTAACCCGTAAACATAACGGCGGAAGCCGGGTTGATATGCCAGCAAACGGTCGAACCAACCTAAATGCGTACTTACAGAACGAACCACCATGCCCACGTAGACCATGGCGAACAGCGTGCCTATCCCCACTATATACCATAGCCAAGCACCAAAGAACACGTAGCAGAACACTACCGCCAGTGTTACCAGCGAGATATCCACGCAGATTTTCACCTTATGAAACGGTACGCCCGTAACGCTGCTTATAGCTACCGGAAATCCCTCGCCAGGCATCGTTACCGAGCCGCAGCGAACCTCTAACGCTATTCCTACGCCCAGAATGGTACATCCTATTACCTGAGCTAATACCTTTGTACACAAAGTATCGGGCGCCAACCATGCCGTAAGCCACATGTTAACGTCGATAAGCGAGCCGAAAACAAACCCTACCAGCAACTGGAACAATTGCACCAGCTCAAATTTTCTGCGCAGTACGGCTATCTGCCCCACTACCAACACCGCATTCATGATATAAGTATACTGTCCGATGGTCAGCCTCGGAATGCCATGAATCTGCTTACCGGCAGTTTCGAACACATAGGGCAAGGTCGATATAACACTCGATCCCAACATACTGCGTACGCACACAGCCACCCCTACCGTCATGATAAACAATGATATCAGCAGCAATATATGTTGCCATACAAACGAAATTATCCTCTCTTTTTTACCCATAGAAACTAATTTTACAGTGCAAAAGTAGTAAAAAATGAGCGGATGTAGGAAGTGAGGAACAATACCTTGCAACCATTCAAGCCTCAATTCATTGTATTGTCTACATCTTGCTTTCCCACAAATATAGAAGGTCGCGACTGAGACCTCTCTCTATAAATTTTAATCTCTCACTTTCATAATCCGGCATAGACATTTTAAATAGGTAATGCCATATCTTTATTTAACTTCATTATTGTTAAGCCCAAGGGAATAACGGCCTAATGTCCGAAAATAGCCATTATAAACCCAAGCAAAAAGGGTAAACCTATAAATACTGAGAGTAATATTATAATAGCAATACGGATAGTTCTGTAAAGTTTGTCTTTTTCACTTATCTCTTTCATAATTTATGATTTTTGTCCATTAGCTACAAAGATAAACAAAATAACCGACTACCTATCTTTTATCTGTCATCATTTCATTGAACTGATGAAAAGATAGGAAACTTTTTATCACGAAAAAAAATCACCGAACCATCACCATTTATTTGAGAAGTTCCTATGTATGGCTAAAGCCAGCCCATTCACATCACCATGAATGGATTGGCTTTTATTTTTTATTTCTAAATTATAAATAATTACAAAAAACTCTTTTGCATTCAAAATACGATTTCAGCCATCACACGACGAAATTTCAAAACAACAAAATTTTTTCCAATAAAAAATATACGACAAACAGCGCACTGTAAAGAAATATTCCATAATTTTGTTTTATGAATACATGAGAATGTATTATGAATGTATAATCTATAATAACAAAATTATGAGACTAAGAAAAAATCTAACTGCTATTGCACTTGGATTGAGTACAATTACAGCTATTTTCTGCGAATCGTATTCATTTTTTCAAAGCTCGCATGTAAATCACCTAACCCCTCCAAAAGGTACTCCGAGACCGATTATTAAACTATAAATGCAAGTGAAGCTAGAAAACCTGTTGCCCGAACTTTCTATGACGCCAATGACACTGAGAGAAATAAATAAGTTAACACCTATAAAAGAGTAAGGAGAAGAAGCAAAAGCCGAAGGCGAGGCAAAACCAAGACAAAAGCCAACAGCGAAGCGCCTTGGCGTATAATGGAACGGCCTAGACGGAGGGGCGTAAGCGGAGGAATGGACGGGCGGTGCTGAAAAATGCTGTTTGAGCGTAGTAAAACGAAGCGAGTTCATTTTTCAGTGCCAGAACGACCTTTCCGGAGTAGGCCCGGAGACGTAGCCTTGATTTTTTCTTTTTGTTACTTTATTCTTTTGCATCAAGGCAAAAGAAAAAGTAAATCCATCCGCATGGCGAATACACAAAGCAAAAACACAAAGCGAAATCAAAAAAGAAATTACTTCAAAGTAAGCTCCTTCAACTCATCAAAAGAGCCGTTGAACACATTAAGGTCAACACTCTCCGAAATACCCGGCAACTGACCAACATCAGTATGCTGCCAGAACTTCCAATCACCCTTATACTGCACAGAATCAGCATAATAATGAGCTATCCAGTAAGGATAAGTATTAAAAATAGAATCCGACAAATAACGAGTCTTAAACTTATAAGAAGCGTAAAGAATAGGCTTTACATGATAATGACGCTCAATACTATCAAGCCAGATTTTAAGATTCTTACGAAGACGGCTTGCGTCATCGCCTACACGTTCAACATCGAGCACAGGCGGCAAATCGCCCTTCTCCAACTTGACAGAACGGATAAAGAAATCGGCCTGACGAGCAGCGTCGGTATGAGGATTATAGAAATGATACGCCCCGCGGATAAAACCATGCCGACGGGCAGCGTCGAAATTGCGCGTAAAAGTAGTATCGCTGAAATCGCCCCCCTCTGAAGCCTTCATAAAGACAAAACGGATAGGAAACGGAGTGTGCTGAGTTTGCTGCAATGCATCCCAGTCAATATCTCCCTGATGATGTGAAATATCGAAACCATGCACCTGAAAAGAACTAGGCAGGCATACGCCATAAGCACGTGTGCCGTAACAAGGTTTCCAACGATAAGAATACGGGCGGATAAAGAAATAATAGAAACATATCAAAATGAAAGCCGATCCGCATCCCATAAGGACGTAATACAGCCACATGGGCACCGTCCAATTTCGTACCACTTTCTTCTTTTTGCTTCGCCGGGACTTGCCGGAAGAAGACGAACTCCATCGTTTTACGGTACCTTTAGCTTTCGCGCCACGCTGATTAACCATATTTGTATATGTTATTAAGAGAGAGAAAAGTATCAAATTACAAAGAATGTCACTCCGGGGATAGAACAAACGCTCTATACTCCGAAATGACACTCCATATCTATCATTGTAGATTCATTTAGAACCAGATAGGATTACTTAGCTTGTTCCAACTGCAAAGTCTTAGTAGGCTGGTCGCAAACTTCAGTAGGACCGAAGTACTGGATAGGACCTGGGTATACGTATGCAGTTTCCTTAGCCCATTCTTCGCGTACAGCAGCGAATGCCTTGAAAGGAGCACCGTCAAGTCTTACCAATGCTTTCTGGATAACCGGTTTCATTTCGCCGTGACGACGTTCCATGTTCATCATCATAGTGATAGGCACACCACCTGCAATCCATTCAGCAGCAGGAGCAGTAGTGTTACGTACAGATGACATGTAACCAGTCTTACCGTTAGCAATCAGCATAGATGCTGTGTAACCCAATGAGTAGCAGTAGTCAGCGTCGAAGTTAGATGGAGCAGCGCAACGACCTTCGTAACCGAAGAAGTGGTGCTGAGCAGCGAACTTACCTACGAAACGGCCTTCTTCTTTCCACTGAGCCAACTTAGTACCAACCATTTCAGACAACAGCTTTTCTGTTTCGATAAGTGATACCTGTACGTTTCCGTGCGGGTCGCGGTCAAGTGACAACTGACGAGCTACGCCTTCAGGAAGTGAAGCATAGATAGCAGCGTTTTCAGGAGTCAACTTGCTGATGATATATTCGCGCTGTTTAGAACGCTTGATTGCAGCGAATTCGTTAGCGTTAGTAGCCAAGAAGTCGTTCAATTCAGCGATAAGACGCTTCATAGCAGGGATGAACTCAATCAAACCTTCAGGAATCAATACAGTACCGAAGTTGTGACCTTCTGCTGCACGGTTAGCTACTACCTGAGCGATGTAAGTAACGATATCGTCGAGCGACATGTTCTTAGTTTCAACTTCTTCAGAGATGATACATACGTTAGGCTGAGTCTGCAAAGCACATTCCAATGCGATGTGAGAAGCCGAACGACCCATCAATTTGATGAAGTGCCAGTATTTACGAGCTGAGTTACAGTCGCGTTCGATGTTACCGATAACTTCAGAGTATGTCTTACAAGCTGTATCGAAACCGAAAGAAGTTTCAATCATCTCGTTCTTCAAGTCACCGTCGATAGTCTTAGGACAACCGATAACCTGTACGCCATAGTTCTTAGCAGCGTAGTATTCTGCCAATACACATGCGTTAGTGTTAGAGTCGTCACCACCGATGATAACCAAAGCCTTGATGCCAAGTTCTTTCAATATTTCATAGCCTTTTTCAAACTGTTCTACTGTTTCGAGTTTAGTACGACCAGAACCGATCATATCGAAACCACCAGTGTTACGGTATTCGTCAATGATATCGGCTGTAAGTTCCATGTAGTTATGGTCAACCAAACCACCAGGACCCATCAGGAATCCGTAAAGCTTATTAGCAGGGTTCAGTTTCTTAATACCGTCGAACAAACCAGAGATCACGTTGTGACCACCAGGAGCCTGACCACCAGAGAGAATAACACCTACGTTCATAGCGTCGAAGTTCTTAGCTTCTCCTTCTACGAATTTAATCAACGGCATACCGTAAGTGTTAGGAAACAATTCCTTGATAGCTTCCTGATCGGCAACCGACTGAGTAGGTTCACCTTCTTGTACCTTTACTGCACCTTGCAATGCTTTAGGTAATTTGGGCTGATAAGCAGCTCTAGCAATTTGTAATGCACTTTTTGTCATAATTTTCGTTTATTATATTAAGGTGTATAAGTTCTGTTATTGCAAACATGCAGCGCAAATTTCGTTTTTTTTTCGGAAATATAAAAGCGTATCTTTAAAAATACGTGTTTTTTACACGAAAAAAGGGCATCCGTCATTTTATTCCACAAAAAAAAGCTATCTTTACCAACAACAAAATTTTTTATTCACCAAAAACAATAAAATTATGGCAAGCAGAAGATTATTGAAGAAAAACGTAAATTATATAGCTGACGTAATGTTGGGCATGTGTTTGTTAGATTTCTCACTGGAAAAAGACGAGAACAAGTCACAGGCTTATGCTGAGTTGGTAAAGAAGACTTGCGACATGCGTAAAGAGATGATTAAGAGAATCAGCCACACTGAACCGGGTAACGTGAAAGGTTTTTACAAGAAACTGCACGAAGACTTTAACCAGAAGACAGAAGAGGTATTCAACGCTTTGGTAGAATTGTCTAAATAAATAGATTGTAAATCAGCTTATACACGTAGATGAAACAGCAGATTTGCAAGTTTATTTATTATAAGATATTCGGCTGGAAGGCTGAGTTATCGTTTCCGCACTACGACAAGTGTATTTTCTGTGTAGCTCCGCATACTTCTAACATCGATTTGTTTATCGGAAAGGTGCTTATCGGCACATTAGGTATGGAGTCGGGGTTCTTGATGAAGAAGGAGTGGTTTTTCTTCCCGTTGGGTTATCTGTTCCGCTGGATGGGTGGCGTGCCTGTGTACAGAAGCAAGCATACATCGTTGGTAGATCAGATAGTGCAGAAAATTAAGGCTAGTAAGGAATTCCGTCTGGCGGTTACTCCAGAGGGTACTCGTTCTGCTAATCCTGAATGGAAGAAAGGCTTTTACTACATGGCGTTGGGCGCTAACATCCCTATCGTTCTTGCCGGATTCGATTATAAGAACAAGTGCGTCACCGCTACGAAGGTGATTATCCCTAGCGGAGACATTGAAAAAGACATGCGAGAAATAAAGTTGTATTTCAAAGACTTTATCGGAAAACATCCTGAGAAATTCACCGTTGGTGAGATTTAACGGGACGTATTTATATGGAAAAACGCGCTGAGATTTCAGCGCGTTTTTTAATTATCAATTAACACCTCTCCCCTTTCTCTTACTACGGAAGATAAATCGCCTGATATTCTTTCGGCTATGCCTGTTTTCACATCTCATGACATACAGGCAAGCTACTGCGTAAAGCAGGATTATTATCAGTGAGTTCATTGGGATATACCTCTTTATTTACTCATTCTCAAAAACTACAATATAAGCGTGCCATTAGCACCGCATAATCCCCATCGGCATTAGTAATGTACTGAAAAGCAGGCTGCACCGAAAGCGAACGGTTGATACGCCTTTTCCACGTGGCTTCTACAAAATACTCGGCTCCTTGGAAGAAGCGAGCGTACTGCCCCGTAAGTCCACACTCATTACTATCGTCACGGTAAGCGCATCCTACCTCGGCATATCGGTAACATCCGTTCTTATGGCAGGTGTTTTCTGAATACTGCGCCATACAGAAGAGGTTTTTCTCATCGGCTTGCCATAGAAGTTGCTCGCCATATACCCACCATGCGCAAGTAGCCTTACGTACGGATTCATCTGCCGTAACCATATCGCCTTCTTCGTCTATGGGGAAACGACGGGTGTGTACGGCTACTCCTGCAAAATAGCATCCACCACTATGCGAATACTCCAACTGCGACATATTGAACACACCGTCTTTCTCTGGACGTACCAAGAAAGGGTTGTCATGATGCTTCCATCCTCTATAACCCACCCCGTTGTAGATGCTATTCTTAAACGTCCATCCGCCTCGGCTTACATCGAAGTAGACCGTCAATCCCGAAAACGGATAGTTGGCTATGGGGTAACTGGCAGAAATCGTAGGAAATATTCCGCATGAGCTGTTGGTGAAGAGCGATGTGACATCTGAGGTGAAGAAATCTTCGTTCACGTTTCTGACTCCAAGAAACAGATTGGCGTTTTTCCATTGGTGCATGTATCCCAAAACAGCAATCGCTGCACACTGGTTGTCTTCTTCTATATTAGAGAAAGTCTGCCAGTCGTCTATAATCCGGTTGTTCGTTTTAGCCGAATGAATTGTGGCGGCTTCTAAAGAGCCTTTTCCATCAAACAGCGGTACACTGAGATTCAGTCTGAGCAGATTAACCCAATTGGTTTCTTTCTTCATATCCCATTGCAACTCTGTAGTGTATTCTCCGCTAAAGCTTTGCGCATACGTGACACAGAAGCAAGCGCAACTTAAAATAATTATCAATATACGTTTCATAATCATCACGATTTGAATAGGTGTGACGCCCGATTAGGGCCATCGAACGCCACACCGAAGTTTTATAACCAGCGATTGAACACACGGATATATTCTGTCTTAAGCCACTGTGTAAGTATGCAGTACGACAGCAAAATGCATACCAACCATGGGAAGTACGACCAAGGCAGTGGTACAAGACCTATAGAACTGCCAAACGAAGTAAACGGTACGCAGATGCCTATAGCCATGATAGAGAATGTCATGAGCATAACGGGCCAGGAAGCGCAGCTCTGCACGAAGGGCACCTTACGGGTACGAATCATATGCACTATCAATGTCTGCGAAAGGAGGCCTTCTACAAACCAACCCGACTGGAAGAGGGCTTCAGTCTCCGGTCCTTGACACTTGAATACCCACCACATTACCATATAAGTAACGATATCGAAAATGGAGCTGATAGGACCAATCCATATCATGAAGCGACTCAAATCGCCTGAGTCCCAAATACGAGGACGACGCAGATACTCGCTATCCATACGGTCGAAGGGGATAGTGGTTTGAGATATATCATATAGCAAGTTCTGAATTAACAGATGAATGGGCAGCATGGGCAGGAACGGCAGGAAGGCGCTGGCAGCCAACACGCTGAACATATTTCCGAAGTTGGAGCTGGCGGTCATCTTGACATACTTCACGATGTTACCGAACGTGCGGCGACCTTCTATCACTCCGTTCTCTAAAACCATCAGATCTTTTTCGAGCAGAATTATATCGGCACTCTCTTTGGCGATATCGACTGCCGAATCGACAGAGATTCCTATATCCGACTCACGGAGGGCTGCTGCATCGTTTATTCCATCGCCCAAGAAGCCAACGGTATTCTTGTTAGCCTGAAGGAGTTGGATGATTTCGGCCTTCTGGATAGGTGTGAGCTTAGAAAAGATGCTGCACTTGGCTACCGCTTCCATCTTGTCTTCCTTGCTCATAATCTCCAGTTCGGGACCGGTAACAGAAGCTGAAGTATCTATACCTACCTGACGAGAGATAGCTTTCACCACCGCCTCATTATCGCCAGAGAGAACCTTTACCTCTACCCCATGCTCGTGAAGTTGCTTTATAGCCTGCGCTGCCGATTCTTTGGGTGGATCAAGGAATGCCAAGTAGCCTATCAACACCATGTCTTTCTCATCGTCGATGCAAAAATTGTTCTCCTTGCTGAGGAAACTTTTCTGCGCCAACGCCAGCACACGCATACCTTGTGCATTCATCTCTTCTACAAAGCGTTGCGCCTTGGAACGCATTACCTCGGTCAATGAATGCACCTGTCCGTCGAACTCGGCGAAAGAGCATACTCCAAGCATTTCTTCTACGGCACCCTTGGTAATAATCTGCCGCTTACCGTTGAGGTCTTCTACCACTACCGACATGCGACGGCGTGTGAAATCGAAAGGTATCTCGTCTACTTTCTTATAAGAGCAGCTCAGTGATTCTAGTCCCAACTCTTTTACGTGCGAGAGTATAGCTCGGTCCATCAGGTTCTTCAGTCCCGTTTGAAAGTAGCTATTAAAATAGGCATGCCTTAAGATTCGGTTCGCTTTATCTTCGGTACCGTCTACGTTTACATGACGCTCTAACACGATGTGGTCTTGGGTAAGCGTGCCAGTCTTATCGGTACAGAGTATGTTCATGGCACCGAAGTTCTGTATGGCGTTGAGGTCTTTCACGATGGTTTTCTTACGAGACATCACCATGGCTCCCTTCGACAGATTGGCGGTAACAATCATGGGCAGCATCTCCGGAGTCAAGCCTACAGCTACCGAGATGGCAAAGATAAACGCCTCCATCCAGTCGCCTTTAGTAATACCGTTCACCATGAATACTATGGGTACCATAATGAGCATAAAGCGGATAAGCAGCAGGCTGACTTTGGTAATTCCTTTATCGAAGGCCGTAGCGGCGCGATGTCCTGCCACACTCTTTGCTATCGTTCCTAAGTAAGTATTGTTTCCTGTTTGGAACACTATTCCCTTGGCAGAGCCGCTCACTACGTTAGAGCCCATAAAGCAGATATTATCGAGGTCGACAATGCTACTCTTTTCGCTATAACCGACAGACAGATTAGGGAATTTCTCTATAGAATCCGACTCCCCCGTAAGACTCGACTGACTGATAAACAAGTCTTTCGATTCTATGATACGGATATCGGCAGGAATCATATCTCCGGCAGAGAGCATCACCACATCGCCCGGTACCAACTCTTCGTTGCTTATTTCGCCATCGTGAAAGCCAACACGCTTTACATAACATGTATTAGTAACCATTTTTTGTAAAGCTTCGCTAGAGCGATTGGCTTTCCACTCTTGACAGAAGCGAAGAATAGCACTGAGCACAATCATTGTAGTTACGATGATGATAGACGTCCAGTCTCTATCGGCAGGATCGGCCATCCATACATCCATAACGAAAGAGATAGCCACCAGCACGGTGAGTACACCAACGAAAGGATTAACGAAAGCCTTGGCTAACATAATAAGCGGCTTCTTCTTCCGTTCGTGCACTATCTCGTTCTTCCCATAAAGAGACTGTCTATTTTCTACTTCTTCTACGGTCAGTCCCAACGAAAAAGACTGAAAGTAAGTAAACACTGAGTCGAGTGGCGCTTTAGCCGCCATCAATACCCTCTCGGCATTGAAAGCGATTTGTCCTTTGTTCTTTTTAATCTTCCACATAATACTTTTCTTTAATGGATTAATTTTGATTTGCGATGCAAAGCTATGCATCAAATCTGTTACCAACCGTTAGAAAAGTATTAGAACGGTATTAGAAAACTATTAGAGTTTTTTCTAACGATACAGAAAGAAGTATCGCCACAAGAGGATTTTTAATTTTATCCAAAAGTCAAGGCAAACATTAAATATGCGGAAGCTCTACCACGAAGATAGTACCCTTGCCTTGCTCTGAATGTACCGCTATATTGCCACCGTGCAGATGAACTATTTTCTTAGAAAGCGTCATACCGATGCCGTGACCGGAGACGAGTGTTTCGTTCTCGCCACGATAAAATAAGGTGAATAGGTTCTCTTTATCCTTATCCGACATACCTACTCCACTATCCGACATACGCACCACGCTCCACTTGTCTCTGAACGAAATCTGAACGATGGAAGAATGGTTGGCAGAGTATTTGCAGTTGTTCTCTATCAGGTTAGAGAAGGCGATGTTCAACAGATACGGATTGCCCAGCGTGGTAATCAATCGGTCATCGTCTTCATCCTCGTTACAGAAGAGAAGTTCTATAGAATAATCGGGATGCGCACGCAGAATGAGTTCGCGCACATCAAGCAGAAGCTCGTCTAGACGGACCTCACGCATACTGATTTCTTCCTTACAATAATCGGCTTTAGCCAGATTAAGCAGACCATCAATGAGTCGGGTCATGCGCTTGGCATCTTGAAGCATGTTCTGCATGGCCATACGGTATTGCTCATTGGTACGTTCCTTCTGTAGCGACACATCAAGTTCGGCTATCAAGGCTGCCAATGGCGTGCGTAGCTCATGCGAAACATTACTTACAAACATCTTCTGCGAAGTAAAAGAAACCTCCAGTCGCTCAAGCAGTGCGTTGAAAGCTATGCTCAACTCTCCCAACTCATCTTTTTCGTTCTTCACCGGAATGCGACGGTCGATGTGCGATGCCGTAATAAGCTCAGCCTCATTCACAATGTTACGTATCGGCTTTAACGAAAGTCGGGCAAGGAAATATCCTGCTATAAATAGCAGCGACAAGCCCACTATGAACAAAACCATCAACGTTTCTTGCAAGCCTACCAAATTATCATACCCATAACCATCGTAAGCGGCAGCGGTTACTATATACTCCTTGCCCTGATAAGGAAACACTACACCAATACCCTGATACTTACCCACATGAAACTCTATTTCTTTTTTCTGCATGATTTCGTCTATCATGCCCTTCGTCTCCTTTACTATGTCGTTATGTATAGCGTCATGATATAGCATCTTGAAATCTGTGGTATAGACAGCCACCTCTACCTCATTGATGAACTTCTTGTTATTAAGGTACACAGATTGCATGGTCTTAGCATCTACCTGACCCGCCATAAAGAGATTGGCCTTAGTGATGCCCTCACTCTTCAGGTTACGGAAGAAAGTACGATCGCGCGTATGCTCGCTAACCAGATAAATAAGTGCCATGCACAGCATAAAGATGGTAGCCGTAACGCAGGTGTACTTTAATGTAAGCGCAGTTCTTATCTTCATAGCTTATCAGTTAAAATGAATCCAACGCCAGGCTTGGTATGAATGAGCTTTACATCGAACTCCTTATCCATTTTCTTACGTAAATAATTAATGTACACATCAATGAAGTTGGTACCCGTATCAAAGTGAGTGTTCCACACCTTCTCGGCTATCTCTACACGGCTCACCACCTTTTCGGCATTCTCTACCAAGTACACCAACAGATTATACTCTTTGGGCGAGAGCTTTATGAACGTGCCACCACGTGTAACCTCCTGCCGTTCAAGGTTGACATGCAAATCGGCATAAGATATCTCCTTCACCACATCCACGTTCGATACGGCACGTCGCTTAAGCAGCACACGCACTCTGGCCAGAAGCTCACGGAAGTCGAAAGGCTTCACCATATAATCGTCGGCTCCTACATCGAAACCCTCCAACTTATCATCGGCAGTACCAAGAGCCGTGAGCATCAGAATAGGAATTCTATCGTCCGCCTTACGGATTTCACGGCACAACTCAAACCCGTTCAGCTTAGGCAGAATAATATCAGAAATGACCAAATGAAAAGAATCAGCCTGAAAAAGACGTAATCCCATCTCGCCATCGTAAGCCACCATGACCTGATATCCATTCTCTTCAAGACCGATTTTCAATAAATCGGCCACCCTGCTCTCGTCTTCTACAACTAATATTCTAAGCATATATCTTATCTATATAATACATACAAATATACGTCAAAATCATCGGGATAAGCAAACTAATTCTTGCATAATATAACACGCCCGGAAGCAACTATATAAAGATTAGTGCATAAACTTACGATTAAAACACGTAACTTTGCATCCCGTATAATAAAAATAAAAACAAGCTAATGAAAAACGGGAACATACCCCCTATCTACGACGCGCGTTCTCTTGGATTGCCGCGAATGACTCTTTTAGGACTGCAACATGTCTTCGCCATGTTTGGTGCAACCGTCATTGTACCTCTTATTACGGGACTTGACGTATCTACTACCCTACTCTTTGCCGGCATAGGCACATTGATGTTTCACTTCATAACCCGATGGAGCGTACCCGCCTTCCTCGGATCGAGCTTCGCTTTCCTTGGAGGATACGCCTCTATGAAACAACTCGGCGTAGCACACGGAATGACCGAAACCATGGCACTTAATTACGCTTGTCTTGGTGTAGCATGCGCCGCATTGCTCTACTTTGTAATGGCAGCCCTCATCAGAGTGTATGGAGTAAAACGAATACTTCGTTTCTTCCCTCCGGTAGTTACAGGCCCTATAGTTATCGCCATCGGTCTTACGCTGACAGGCTCTGCCATAACCAACTGCCAAACCAACTGGATGCTGGCCATTGTAGCCATAGCCACCACCATCTGCGCCTCTATATGGGGACGCGGCATTATCCGCATAGTACCGATATTGCTGGGTGTATTACTGTCGTACATCACAGCCGCCTGCTGCGGTGAGATAGACTTCACCCCACTGAGCGAAGCCGAATGGATAGGCTTCCCCGTGAGCCGCGAACGTACTCCGCTCGCCATATTCGACAACCCCGACCAGACCATGATTATCTCGTCTATCGTAGCCATCACACCTATAGCCTTCGCTACCATGATGGAACACATTGGCGATATGTGCGCCATATCTTCTACCGTAGGCAAGGACTTCCTGAGCAAGCCCGGTCTGCACCGCACCCTCAGCGGCGACGGTATTGCTACCCTCATCGCATCGCTGTTCGGAGCACCTGCCAACACCACTTACGGCGAGAACACCGGAGTGCTGAACATCACCCGTGTATTCGACCCTCGCGTTATCCGCATCGCAGCGGTATTCGCTATCATACTGGCGTTCTGTCCTAAATTCGCGTGCCTCATAGCACTGATGCCCAGCGCCACCATCGGCGGTATAAGCCTCATCCTTTACGGAATGATTAGTGCCGTAGGTATCCGTAACCTGATAGAAGAAAAGGTAGATTTCACCGTTCCACGTAACGTGTTCATCGCTACCATGATTCTCAGCCTTTCTGTAGGCGTGAAATACGGAGCGGCAGACGACATCGCCGTAGGCCCTATACATATCTCAGGATTAGCCCTTGCAGCCTTTGTAGGTATAGTACTTAACGCCATTATCGCAGAAAAGCCTGGCAATGCGCCTACCGAACCTAATCCGATAAAAGATTAAGAATATCTCATAATTCGTAACTAACCAGCTGTATATAAAAGCAAAAACGGACACACCGGTATTATCCAAGTGTGTCCGTTTTTTTGTTACTATGTTACTATGTCACCCCATCACTCCATAATACTAACATTAGTAACTCGCTCTAACCAGAAGCGACGCTGATTAGGATGAAACGCCTTATAATCATGATTCACCTTAATCACATTACGGCGATACACCAACCCGTCTACCGACTTAGCATATAGAATAGGAGCATCGAAAGTCTCAAAAACATTATCCTCTATAACTATGCCACCATCCTTTCCACCGTGGAAATACTTCTGCTGATCTTTCAGATTAGGAATCTCAGGATAGATAGAAATCACCGCATTAGTAAACTGGAAGAGATTAGTAAGCGCATTAACAAAACGGTTCTTACGGATAATCACATTACGGCAAGCGCCAGTTTCATACCATCCGTTGCAATCGCCGCACAGTAACACTGCTGCTCCCGAAGTATGATCGAACAAGTTGTCTTCTACCACCGTAGCCTTAGGAGTGCTGAACAAAGTACCACGCGCACGGTTGTTACGGATAACATTTCCCGCGAAAAGGACCTCCGGAGTCCAAGTAAGATTCTCTATGCCGAAACCACTCTTCTCGTTGATAGCGGCATCTACCGGTTCTGTGAAAGTAATCAGGAACTCACGAGCACCAGCTATCTGCTCCTTATCGTACGGACGGATAGAAGCGATACGGTTAGTCTCCCCTATCAGTTCCATAGTGTTAGAGCGAACAAACTGAACCTCATCGCCAATGCATCCCCACTCAAAGCCCCAAGCCTGATTATGCATGTAACGGCCCACCAACGTACGGTCGTCTACACGCTTCACCACCTTAAGATAAGTGCCGTGCACATTGATAGCATCGTCCATCATACCCTCGTACAATCCGTTGCGAGATACAATCTTACCCTTGCATCCCGAGAAATGCGTAGCATCAGCCTGAGTAGTAAAGTAACGCGGATCGTTCTCGCCACGCAAGCATACGCCAAACTTATCAAGCGTAATATTCTCGCACAGCTGAGCCAGCAAGCCCATACCCTCGGCATAATGCACCTGCACATTCTCTATAGTAGTGTTTACATCGTGCGAAAGGAAGATACCAGGCGTAGGACGATACCAACCGCGCAGAGCCATCACCGTGCCAGGCACCAACCGCTGGTCTTTCCACTCCGGAGCCAAGATACGGCGTGGAGCAATCTCTTTCACACCCTTTATCGGACAATAAACATCGCTGGTATTATACACCAAATGCTTGGTATCGCCCTCGAAAGCGATGCCATAGTTATGACGCATGGTCCATCCATCGCCAAAGGTCTCAAAAAAGCCATCCTTAGTGATACGATACTTCACCCACTGTGCCGGCTCGAATACGATACCCTTCTGAGGGTCGTTCTCTATCACCTTAACCTGCGAGATATGAGGATTCTCGAAATCGATATGCAGATTCTTCAGCGTACAGTTCTCCGAGCGTAAGAGCGAAACAGGCAACATACGTCCGTGGAATATCAACTCAGCCCCCTGCCCGTCTACGGTAAGGTTCTTCATATCCTCTAACGCCAGTCCCACCTTTTTAGGATTTGTCTGGTCATGGTTAGAGATATAATATTCACGTTCGGCACATCCTTTTTCATGGAAATTATAACGTCCCTCCTCAAAACGGAGAATCACAGCTTCGCCATCCTTACACTCCGCCTGAATACGGGCGATGACTTTCTGCACCACAGGCGAAGCATTCTTCTTGCTGTCGGGACGCAAGCCATAATCGGACACGTTATATACTTTCTGAGCAGATACAGACAAGGCGACGAACAAGAAAACCGCACCCAGCGACAATACTGATTTTATTTTCATAGGAATAGGTTTGTTTTTACAAATTTGGTAATAATATGCAATATTCGTAAAAAAGCACGAGGTATGCAACAAATAGCTTCAGAAACCACCCAAACGGCATGTTTACTGGCTCAACACTCATGCAGTTCAACATATTTAATAGTTGTTAGACATATCTATCATTTAAAAACACATTTCTTATTTTACATTGAACTTGTCTACAATCAGCCATCAATAGAAATCGTCTAACTTTAGAGCAACTAAAAATAAATCTAACAATGTGAACAAAAAAACACACATCGACGTACAAAGCATGAAAACACAGAGAGAAAACTCTCTTAAATAAAACGAAATATTAATTGTTAAACTTAAATTATTACATTATGTACAAAATCAAAGGATTGATTATCGGCATCCTTACTTTTGTAAGTATGGCTATGTATGCACAAAGCGTCGTAGTTACAGGTAAAGTACTCGACGGTGAAGGGTACGAAGTAATTGGTGGTAGCGTCACACTAAAAGGCGCTCCAGGAGTGGGAACCATTACAGATGCCGAGGGTAAATTCTCTCTTAAAGTAAACAATGCAGCGAAAGACATTCTGGTATTTTCGTATGTTGGTATGACTACCAAAGAAGTAAAAGTCAACGGACAAAGCATTATAAATGTAACTCTGCAAGCCGACGCGCTTGTACTCGACGAAGTAGTAACCATTGGTTACGCTACCGTTAAGAAAAGAGACCTTACTGGTTCTGTTTCGTCTGTAGGTTCTAAGGAACTGGCAGCAGTACCCATTACAGATGTATCTCAGGCACTGAGCGGTAAAGTAGCCGGTGTACAGATTATCCGCTCTCAAGGCTCACCTGATGCCGAAGTATCTATAAAGGTACGTGGCGGAACATCTATCACACAGAGCAATGAACCACTTTATATCATCGACGGTTTCCCTAGCGAAGACGGACTGAAAGGAATTGAATCGAGCGATATCGAATCTATCGACATTCTAAAGGATGCGTCGTCTACAGCTATTTATGGTGCCAGAGGTGCTAACGGTGTAATTTTGATTACAACCAAAGGCGGTAAAGCCGAAAAATTCAATATTAGCTATGACATGTACATCGGTTTCAAGAAGGTAAATAAGAAATATGATGTACTCAACGTAGCCGACTTTGTACGTCTTGAGTATGAACGTGCTATCGACTCGCCCGACGTTATGCGCGACTTTGTAATTCCTACCTATGGTACATGGGATGAATTCGACGCATTATACAGCAACCGTCAAGGCATCGACTGGCAGAAAGAAATATTCGAGAATCACTCGGCTACTACCCAGCAGCATAAATTCACTATCAGCGGAGGTAGCAAGACTTCACAATACATGGTTACATATACACATGTCGACGATAAAGGTATATGGTACGGCAGCGGTCTGAAGAGAGATAACTTCCGCTTGAAAATGCATCAGGAGCCTGTTTCATGGCTTAACTTTTCAACAAACATGAGCTACATCGACGAAAAGACAGAAGGTTTAGGAAGCCTTCAGGAAGGTGGCTCATACAGCCGTATGCAGCATGTTATTCAGTACAGACCTACTATCGGAAAGAATGGCGACGACGGTCAGCTTCTTATTGACGATGACGACCCTGTACTTCTGCTTGAAGGTGCTAGCCAGATGCAAAGCCCTATAGCTTCTGTAGAAAGCGAATTAAAAAACAAGCGCAACCGCATTCTTTCTATAAACGGAGACGTACAGATTAAGATCACTAAAGATTTATCTTACCGTGCTACTGTAGGAGTACGTAAACGTACCATCAACAACGATGTATTCTACACTGAACGCTCAAAACAAGCAAAGAACTCTGGAGCTCCTTACGGATGGAAAACCATCCAAGAGCAGCAAAGCTTTATGTACAACAACGTCATCACCTACGATAAAGTGTTCAACCCAGAGCATCACCTTACAGTAGTAGGCGGACAGGAATTCATTCAGAACAAAAGCGATTATCTCAGAGCAGGAGCCCGTCAGTTTGAAGGCACCAACTTCGGTCTGGCCGATATGTCATTAGGAGCAAGCCCCGACAAAGTAATTACACGCCTGGAAAGCGACAGAATGCTGTCGTACTTTATGCGTGCCAACTACAACTTCAAAGAGAAGTATCTGTTTGCGGCATCTGTCCGTGCCGATGCTTCAAGCAAATTTGGTAATGACCACAAATGGGGTGTTTTCCCTGCAGCCTCTTTCGCATGGAGAGCTTCGGAAGAAGATTTCATAAAAAACCTGAATATTTTCTCTAACCTGAAAGTGAGACTGAGCTACGGTACAGCCGGCAACAATAAAATCGATAACTATTTAAGCCTTTCAAAGATGGGTTCTGTTTGGATTCCGTATAACGGATCTAGCACAGCTTCAGGCTTCGTAAGCAAACAGTTGCAAAACCCTGACTTGAAATGGGAAACAAACGTCACTACCAACTTCGGTATCGACATGGGATTCTTGAATGAACGCATTCAGGTAGGTATGGATATCTATAACATTGATACAAAAGACTTGTTGCTCGATGCCCCAGTGCCATTACTTTCGGGCTACAAATCAATGATGATTAATGCAGGTAAAACTAACAACAAGGGTATCGAAGTAACCGTTACCACTCATAACATTCAGAACAAGGATTTTAGCTGGAGCACTACTTTGAACTTATCGCACAACAAGAACAAAGTAAAAGCCCTGTATAACACCAACTACATGGAGCTTATGTCTAACTGGGCACAGACCTCCGAGTTCAACAAGAGCGACTATATGATTCGCGTAGGAGAACCTTTAGGTCAGATGTATGGCTACCGCTTGCTTGGCACATACTCGGTAGACGACTTTACATACGATGCAACGAATAAAAAATACATCATTAAAGAAGGTATCCCTTACGATAAGAACAATTATCCAAAACCAGGATATTGGAAATTTGAAGACACCGACAACAGCGGTATGATTACCGAAGCAGACAGAACCATTATCGGTAACGCCAACCCTAAACTCTACGGTGGTTTAACAAACAACTTTACATGGAAAGGATTCGACTTGAGCGTATTCTTGAACTTCTCTATCGGAAACAAAATTTATGGAGCAAACCAGATGTATTACACTAAGTTCAACAACCGCTGGAGAAATACACTGAAAGACAAAGCGCTGGATAGATTTACAGTAATGAACGATAAAGGAGAATACATTTTCAATGACCCAGAGCAACTTGCCGCTGTAAATAAAGACAGACATTACGTATCAATAGACGGTAGCTCAAACCTTAGCTTCCATTCTGGTTACGTAGAAGACGGTTCTTTCCTCAAGATTAATAACATATCTTTAGGATATACACTGCCTAAGAGCATAGTTACTAAGATTAAACTCTCTAACGTACGCTTCTATGCTACCGGATATAACCTGCATACTTTCACCAAGTATTCTGGCTATGACCCAGAAGTCAATACCTGCGCTAACAACGGATTAACACCAAGCATCGACTGGGGAGCTTATCCGTCGGCTATTTCGGTTGTATTTGGAGCTAACATTTCTTTCTAATAATTAAATCATATACTACTAGATTATGAAAACATTATATAATAGATTTATAGGCATGGCAATGGGACTGCTCTGTACAGCATTCTTGTTTACATCATGCGAAGACTTTCTTGCAGAAAAGACCTACGACTTCTATGACGAGCAAGACTTTTACACCAACATAACCCAACTAGAGCAAGCGGTTAACGGTGCATACGAAGTACTAAGCCAGAAAATGACATACGGACACTTTATGTTGGTTAACGACTGCGATACCGACATCAGCCACATTAAAGGTTCGGGCATCGGACATACCGCACGCGACCTTGGTCACTACAACATCTACCCGGCACACAGTTGGTTAGAGCAAGCATGGGGTTATTACTACACAGGTATAGACCGCGTAAACCGTATCATGGCCAATAAAGACCGAGTAGAACTGCCTAACGATGCAGCCAAAGAATCATTCAACCGCTTGATAGCCGAAGCTAAACTTCTGCGTGCCATCTGCTACTTCGACCTAGTACGTATGTGGGGCGATGTTCCTTTGAAACTTACAGCATCAAACAAGACAGAGAACTTTGCTGTTACACGTACCGACAAAGAATTAGTGTACGACCAAATCATCACCGATATGGAAGAAGCTGTCAAAGACCTGCCTTGGTATAATGAAGTCAGCTCATACGAAGGTCGCCCATCTAAGGGAGCTGCAATGGGCTTACTGGCACGTGCTTATCTGTATCGCGCCGGATACTCACTGCATCAAAACGGTAAGATGGAACGCCCAGAAAAGTATCTTGATTACTATAAGAAAGCTAAAGAAGTTTGTGCTGAGTTGATTAATTCACATCGTCATAAGCTAAACAATAGCTACGAAAAAGTATTTAAGAACGTATGCGAAGGCATCATGGATCCAAGCGAAGTAATGTATGAGGTACAGTTCTTCAACCCATCGGGAGAAAACGACCACAGTAGTAAAATTGGTTCATACAACTCTCCGGAAATCAATCGTAACTCTTCATTCGGACTAGGTAACTCGTTCATTAAAACCTCTTGCTTTGCATACGACTTGTATGAACAAGGTGATGCCCGCCGAGAAACAGCTATCGCTACATTCAAGATTAACGCACAAGACAAATTCATAGAAATCAATCGTAACGAAAGCTACAACTGGGCACCAGGCAAATGGCGCAGAAACTGGATTCCCGGTCCTCCGAAAGATTTGGAAAACATGGATATCAACTTTATCTTACTGCGTTACTCTGACGTATTGTTGATGTATGCCGAAGCAGTAACCGAAGCCGAAGGTCAGCTAGACAACCTTGGTTTAGAGTGCCTGAACCAAGTACGCAGAAGAGCTTATGGTTACAATCCTACAACCGCAAATGCCGACATCGACTTTACAATGGCCAACTTCCCTAGCAAAGAAAGCGTAGAGAAGTATCTATTCGTAGAACGAGCTAGAGAATTATGCTTCGAAGGCTTCCGCCGTTTCGACCTTATCCGTTGGAACAAACTGGCATCAACCATCAAAGAGTTCAACGATAAGTTCACCGCTGCCGTTGCCGATGGCACACTGAAGAAATACGTTTGGGCAGCCGGAAAGTATTTCGAGGCAGGTAAGCATGAGCTATACCCTATCCCAACTTACGAAATACGTGAAACACGTGGCACTTTGGTTCAAAATCCTAACTATTAATCCGATTGCCAGACTAAAACTCAATCACTAATAACTGACCGCATAGGGTGACATAAACAGCAATCTTAAAACACGCTGTTTTGTCACCCTATCGTTTTTATATCAGCAACTCTATAGTTGCTTTCTCATCTTGTCATTCACAAATAGCTTATATAAACCGATTCAACTCTTCAACAAGTTTGAACACTGTTGTTGAAGATACAGCAAGCGATGGCGATGTATTTCCAAACTCAGCCAGAATCTTTCTGGCTCTTAATATGGTATCAGATGAACAACTTTGAAAAATCACCGATAATGGGTGTTCCTCCATACTTGCCCTCAAGGTATTCTTTCTCAAAAGACGCATTGTTTCTAACCTTATAGTCGGCAAGAGAATACAACTTAGTAGCACCATAAGCATCTTTTTGCGTAAACCAAACCTGATCTCTGCGTAAGATCTTGGCACTTAATATATTTGTATCGTGAATGGTAAATATCAACTGAGCGCAATTGGGATTAGTAGCCTTAGAATTGAATAGCTCAATTATTTTACTCGTCAACTTAGGATGCATCTTGCTGTCAATCTCGTCTATCACCAAGCGCTTACCATTATCCAACGCATCAATAATGGGATAGGCCAACTGAAAGTATTTGATGGTTCCTTCAGACTCATTACTCTCGAACGGGAATGAAACGGTCTGGGTTTCTTTCCCTTCGTCATCATACTGCACATGACTACTAACCACCTCATCATTAACCTTATATATATCCTCTATACCCAAATCGGCAAAGCGTGAGAAATCGACTATACGCTTACGAATCTTCGGGTCATCCAACTTGATAGCCGCTCGTTTCCACATCACGTCATCGTCATGAGTGGTGATGATTGACGTATCGTTCAACCAATTCACAATGCTTACAGCCGTCTCATCATTGAATTGTGCAGCAACAGAAACAAGCAGAGCATTAGAGCGCACCATCTTGTTGGCGACAAGATTCTTCGCTATCGTACACGAAGGATGAACATTATACGCATCTTCCTCACGATACAACAACTCCACTTCTTTTGCACGCTTCTTGTTGTTTCTACGATACAGCCACTCCTTATACACCTTCTTATTATCAACCTCAAAGCCATATCGAAAAATGTAGGTGGTATTACAAAACACTATCTCAAACACCGACGGCTCGTGGGCAGTCGTAGCATTGAGCATAAAGCTCTCCACATTCAGCATTTCGCCAGCCTGAAGCTCTTTCATAGAATTTACTACAAGCCATTTGAAAGTTGAAAACGCTTTAGCAAAGTTTGATTTACCCGATGCATTAGCACCATAAACGGCAGCTCCATGAAGTACTGCAGGGATAGCATCCCCCATTTCCGTCATAGAGTCGATGTCCGATATAGCTGCCTCCTTCAAATTAGTAGCTACCAAAGAGAGGGTAGACAGCTCTTTAAACGACAAATAATTGCCAACTGAAAACTGCACAATCATAAAGATAACATTAAAATCTGTAATAATATTACAAATATACGAGTTATCTTTCAGAATCGGCAAAGTTACGCAATTAATTATTCAAAGCTATATGCTTTATTTTCTACTGTTTCTAGAAATGCTTGACAGATTTGATTATAATTAACCAATACACCTTACAACTTCTATTATTTGAATTAAAAAGCTCTCTCCCACTCATCCCTATTCAACAAAATCTATAGCGATTAAACATATCTGGCATTAAAAAACACATCCTTTACCTACATTAGGCAAGGATAACAATTCACGTTTAGCCGAAATCTTCTAACTTTGAAGCCGATAAAAAACCTTATTACATGAACCTTTTTCGTTTTACCATTATGAAGAAACTATTTACAGCACTATTATTTCTATGCGCATGCATCAGCACCGCATCGGCAAAAAACGCTAACGACTCTATACGGGTGCTATTCATAGGCAATAGCTACACCTATTTCAATAACCTGCCAGATGATGTACAGAAAATAGCCGAAAGCCAGAGGCTGAAGCTGTCGTACAGGGCAAGTCTGAAGGGAGGCTTCTCTTTCGAGAGACACCTGAAGGATAAAGAAACCATAGCCAAGATTAAAGAGGGCAACTGGGATTATGTAATCCTGCAAGAGCAAAGCGAAGCTCCGGCCAAGCCTACGCACATGGTAGCAGAAGATACTTATCTGTACGCTCATACACTGGATAGCCTGGTGCATGCGTACAGCCCTAAGGCGCACGTGGTGTTCTATATGACATGGGGACATAAATACGGATGCCAGACTCCGGTGCCCAACTATCCGCTAATCGACTCGTACACCGGAATGCAGGAGCGACTGAAAACCAGCTACCTTGAAATGACTTACGCCAACGGTGCTTGGTGCGCCCCAGTAGGAATGGCATGGCAGCAGGTACGCAGAGAACGTCCCGACTATGTTCTCTATGCTCAAGACAGCACCCATCCTTCGCCATTAGGTACCTATCTGGCAGCCAACGTAATCTTCAGCGCCATACATCAGAAGCCCTATCAAACGGCATATACCAAGGGCTTACAGGCAGAGCAGGCCGAATACATTCAGCAGACAGCTCAGAATATGGTGCTCAACAACTTGCGACTGCTGAACATCACAAAATAAACATGAAGAAATACCTAACTCAATCATCCCTGTGAAGGGACAGTCTATAAATACTCTAATACTCCAGTTTGCCTTTTGGTCCACCCGGATCAAGAGGCAACTGTTTTTTATCCACCCCATAACCGATAGCGTCATCAGGCTCCGCAGCTTCGGCACAAGCGGTTTCGGGCATCCGGTAAGTCCTCACCTTACGGTCGTTCAGAAAAATCTCATTCAACGTAAAAGCCAACGATTCCAGCGTCCGCTGTCGCACCTTCGGCTTTAGCTGGCACTCCCACACCGTTATGCAGTGCCACCCCATCTCCGCAAGTCGCCTCTGCTGCTCCTTATCCCTCTGCTTGTTGCGTTCAATCTTCGCCTTCCAAAACTCCACGTTCGATTTAGGTACGACATAAGCCTTACACCCCTCGTGCCCATGCCAGAAACACCCGTTCACGAATATCACCGTGCGATACCTGCGCAGCACTATATCCGGACGTCCCGGCAAGCGAGGATGATTCAGCCTATAGCGGAAACCACGTGCAAAGAGGTACTTCCTCACCAGCATCTCCGGTTTGGTGTCCTTGCTATGTATTGCCGCCATACAGCGATGCCGCTGCTCTTTTGTCATCTTGTCCATAACCCATCAGTTGTAGTTACTGCAAAGGTAGGAATTTTATTTTTCACCAAACGATGGCATGATGTGGTTCTCCAGTTACATGGCTCCAATACTTACCAGCATGAACAGTAAATCAGAAAAGGAAACCCCCTCACCAATATGCGCAGCCATACGTGTAAGATGAAAAGACTCCAACTGCTTGGCTGAAATGCTCATAAATATTCTTTGCAGTTCTCGTCAAACTTGCGAATAGCGTCAAACGAAGATTTGCGCTCTATGAATTTAAAGTAAACTTACACTTTGGATAATTAGAACAACCATAGAATGATCCATACTTACCTTTTCTCAAAACAAGTCGTCCTCCGCATCTAGGACAAACACCTTGCTTGATATTGTTTAAACTACTGTATTGTCTATACTTTGTATTTTGTATATGCCGCTTTAACTTCGCCTTATCAGCAATTATACGATTATTATTTATTGTCCGTATTATCCAATTTATTGTTTCGCTATTACCAACCTCTATATCCCTTTGTTTCAATTACAAACACACCATAAGGCGACACTACAATATGATTAATTTGCGTTGAAATCCC
>ULYR01029074.1_pt1 | contig 41542 bp, 30 predicted proteins | sample 1962341 | NCBI WGS metagenome assembly ULYR01 (sample SAMEA4835868, study PRJEB28245) | human gut metagenome | biome: gut microbiome; material: fecal sample | place: Denmark | collected 2008 | reverse complement strand
CGATTTCCATTTGTCAGGCCAGTTCAGATATGTCCGGTAAATGGATGGATTCTTCTTTAATTCTAATAGATATTCATCGTTGGTTCGGGATGGGAAAGGCTGTTTAATATTTGTAATAGAAGACTTTGACCTGTTATATTCTGATGTGGTCATGATATTATTGTTTTTATTTTCATTGTACATAAATTTATTTCCTCTTAATTTCCGGCGCCTTTTTTGTCGACAGGAACAGCTTACCCAAATTAAAAAGAAAAAGTTCATAAATGTAATGAATGGTATGTCTGGATGTAATAACTTGCATATTATGAGGTGAGAAATCGTAGATTTGAGTGTAAGTTTATTATTCAGTTTCACTGAATATGGTAAAAATAGTTTGCTATTTATCTTAAAATAAATTTTGAAAGATTAGTATTGTGTTTATAAGTTCAGATAAATTAAAAACAAATTAAATCATTGTTACATTGGAAAAGGTTGAAATAAAAAATAAGATAATGTTATAATAAAATAAATTAATTAGTTAGAATTATTTTATATAGACAATTAGATTTAGGATGATAGGTATAAGAGAGGGGAGCATTTTATGGAGTTTGCAGATCAGTTAAAAGATTTTACGAAACGTATTGATTTATTGAAGGATGGTATTAAAACAGAAGAAGCAACAAAAACATCATTGGTTATGCCGTTCTTTAATTTATTAGGATATGATGTTTTTAATCCGATGGAGTTTTGCCCGGAATATACAGCAGATGTTGGAATAAAAAAAGGAGAGAAGGTTGATTATGCAATTCTGATTGATAATATACCTCAAATTCTTATTGAATGTAAAAGTTGCACGGAGTCATTATCAAAATACACATCTCAACTTTTCAGATATTTTGGAACCTCAAAAGCTAAATTTGGAATTTTGACAAATGGTATTGTATATAAATTCTATACAGATTTAGAAGAAACTAATAAGATGGATTTAACCCCATTTTTAGAGGTAGATTTGACTCAGATTAGGGATGTACAAATAAATGAGTTGAAGAAATTTTGTAAAGACAATTTTGATACAGATAAGATTTTTAGTACAGCTTCTGAATTGAAATATTCTAATCTAATTAAAGGATATTTTGCAAAGGAACTTGAGTCTCCATCGGAAGAATTTACAAAACATATATTGACTTATGTGTATGAAGGTCAGAGAACCCAAAAGGTCATTGAAAAATATCGACCATTGGTGAAAAAAGCATTTACTTCATTTGTAAATGATATAGTAAATCAAAAAATAGCAGCAGCTTTAACTCCTGACGAAGAACATGCTGATACAGTTGATGATGAAAAAGAGCTTGCAGCAACGAAGGTATCAGAAGTTCCTATAAAAGTTTCAAAAATAGTAACGACAGAGGAAGAACTCCAAGCTTTTTATATTGTCCGAGCTATTGCAGCAGAAATTACTGATATAAAAAATATTGCTCATCGTGATACAGAAAGTTATTTCGGTATATTATTTGGAGATAATAATAGAAAACCTATATGTCGAGTTAATCTTGATGCAAGACAGAGGCAGTTGCTATTACCAGATGAAAATAAAAAATTTACAAGATATTATATAAATAATGTAGATGATATTTATAAATATAAAGATAATATAATTAAAATTATAAAAATGTATTTATAAAAATTTATAAGTGTAATAATTGGGGGCAAATATGCAGGATGTCAGATATCTTTTAATAAAAGTAAATATCTGGCATCTTTTTCTATGTTAAATTTCTAATTATTGAAAACAGTAAAGAACAGTAAAAAAGATAAAAACAGTAAAGAACAGTAAAAAAGATAAAAACAGCAAAGAACAGTAAAAATAGCAGGATGATAAGGATTCTGGAAACAATAGAAATTATTTGTTTGCAAGGCTTACTATCTTCTATTTTCAACTTGTACCCCTTTTGTTCGCATGATAACATGAAAACAATGAATTCTTTGCGTGTAACAGAGAATTTATTGGAGGTATTAAGTGAGCAACGCTCACAGAGTAAAAAGGGAGAGTACAAGGAGGAGAAAAATGAATTGGAGGTTTATTATTGGGGTGACGGTAGCAGGTATCCTGTGTCTGATCAAGGTTATCGTTGACCGGCAGGGGAAAAAAGAGCGAGAATTAGACAATGACGGCAGAACAAAAATTGAAGCTTATAAAACAGGAGTATGACATACCGGTAGACAGACACAGTATAAGGGAAGAGGTGAAGATCATGTGCAATCTGAGTGAAGGCGTAGAAGAAATGGGATATGTAAAGGGCGAAGCCGCGGGAATGATTGCTGGCAGAGCAGAAGGCGAAAAAATAGGCGAGGCACGAGGCAAGGCCATTGGAAGGTCTGAAGGAAGATTAGAAGGAAGATTAGAAGGAAAATCTGAAGAAAGAGCTGATATTATCCTGAAAATGCATAAGAAAGGCTATTCCTTAGAGCAGATCATGGATGTAACCGAAATGAGTGAAGCTGAGATTAAGGCAATCATAGAATAAAGACATAGGCAGAACAGGTAACATGTATATTTTAGTAGAAAATCCAGATATGGCAGAAATGCCGTATCTGGATTTTCTAATATAAATGTAAAACCAAGGAACAGTTTTTTATATTTATTGCTGTATTTCCAGATATTCCTCCAGGCAAATTCCTTTATCGTGGATTTCCTGTGCCACATTTTTACCAACATAGCGGTAGTGCCATGGCTCATAAGAGATTCCTGTAATATCGGATTTATCAGAAGGATAGCGGAGAATGAAACCATATTTGTAGCAGTTTGCCATGAGCCATTGCTGGGTAGCGGTGTCTCCCTGTGAATCATCCAGATTCTGGTTGCTGACAGAACAGATATCAACGGTAAGTCCGAGCTGGTGTTCGCTGGTTCCGGGATAGGCGACCCAGGTAGCGGCATAGGCTTTTGCATCATCACTGCTATAGCCCTGTTCGATATAAGAATTGTATTTATTCGTGTAGAGCTGCTCCTGCTTTTCCTGTGTCCGGTAAGACGAACAGATAAGAGGATCAAGACCTTCGGCTCTGGCATCATCCATCATAGCCTGTAAGCCATCATATGCACGGCGGTCAATGGATTGACCATTTCGGAGTTGTACCAGATCTACGCTCCAGTCAGATGGTAATGTGTGAGACATGTTGACCAGAGTTAAGAGCCCATTATTTTCCACCTCTGTAGCAGAAGCAAGTGTTTGAAGAACTGCCTGAGTATCAAGATCGGATGATTCTGAATTATTATCTGATCTTCGGGTTGAAGTTTGTACTGCCTGTGCTGACAGTTCGGTGGCTTCATCGCTGCCGGTAGTGGAAACAGATATATTTTCTGATGATAACTTCATTTTTTTGATCTTTCCTGCGATGATTACAATCATTAATAATACTATGTAAAGGACTGCAAGTGATATGACAGTTCTTTTCTTTACCGTACTTCCGAATATATGTAACATAATGTGTCCTCCTTTGTAACTGCTGTTAAGTCTATAACTGCACTGCATAGAAAGACACTCAAAAAAGCATAAGAAATGAATCAATTCTGCATCCTTTTTGCACGGATGACCGACTGTATTTTTTGACAGATTATGCTAATTTGTACATATCGTTTTTCGATTTATTTTCTACTGTATCTGAAATCGCAGAGATCTGCGCCCTCAGCGATCGTCTTCGTCCGGGTGAGCTTCATTTGCATCATATCCGCGAGAACATAGTCCATCCGACAGAGATATTTCGCCAGTTCAAAGCATCCTTCATCCCGACAGAGATTACAGATACCGCAAGTATGATAGTCGTAGCCAAGTTCAAAATCATCTTGAGGAGTTCCCTCAATGATATCAACGACCCAGTCATTTTCATATCGGCGCAAATGAGAATCTGCTGACCATTTCAGTCTGCCCGGCAGCTTCTTTTTATCAAGATAGCTGTCGGCATTTCCAACCGCTATATGAAACAGCTTGTTGGCAGATAAGCCGTTCTTGTACAGCTCATAGCAGACTTCCGGTGACAGGGATGTCTTACGATTCAAGGCAATAAAATATGCGCCCATGCAATAGGAGCTCATGAGTCTGGATTTGCCGATGTCCTTTGCATTTTTGATAATAGATACATATTCCTGCTTGATTGCTTCTTTATCAATATCCAATTGTTGTTTTGCTGCCTGCTTCATACAGGAGTTGTGATAGAAATATCCAAATAATTTCTGCGTAAATCCATATTCCATTTTAAGCTGCCTCCATATTAATCAAATTCCAATTCGATGATCTGGCACATTTTTGATCGATCCAGATAACGGAAAACTATATTTGTAATAAAACCATAGCGCTTGTCCAGCGGACGGTAACCTGTCAGATATGGGTTGCTCACTGCAGATGAGATATGACCGCTCCATTCCTTTAAAGTATGTACATCGTCTACGCTGAAATACACATTGATATCTTTCATTTCAAAGCCCTTTAACCAGGTCTTCAGCATACTTTTCAGTCCTTTTTTCTTCGTTGCATCAAAGACCAGTTTTCCACCGGTGAAATGTTCTGCCATGGCGGTAAACAGCTTTTCCACATCGGTCTTTTTAAAGTAGTAGAATACGCCGGATGCAAAGAATACGATGCCATCTTCAGGGTGGAAATCGATCTGATCGAACCAGGATATATCGTTCAGATCACAGGCAATGTTGAACTCCCGTTCATGGTTGCCGAGCAGCTCGTTCCGGATCGCAATGGTATCCGGAAAATCCAGATTGTAGCCTTTGGCCTTTCCGTTATCGACCTGGTGGAATGTGGTGTCAAGGCCACAGCCGAGGTTTACAACACAGGCATTTGGGTGTGCTTTCAGATAAGCACGACAGGCGCTTGCCATATCATATTGTCTGGTCGCACCCATAATGCAGCCGATATTTCCCAGCATACCTTTCATATTGTCCGGAACTGTAAAATCAATTCTATCGAAAAGCGCCTGGCAGTCATGATCCATGAAGAGATCCGGATAGAGATCCATAGCATATTTTCTTCCATACAGAGGAATCAACAGTGTTTCCTGTACGGTTCCTTTTTCAATCTTAATTTTTTCCATGTTCTGGGTCCTCCTGTTTTCTTATTCCAAGTTCCGCTTCCAGTCCGTGAAGCAGAATATTCATTGCCTCTAAAAATGCCTGTTTGCTCTCAGATGTGATTCCGTTCTTACAGTCATCATCTGCGATTAAATCGCAGACCATAGAGAATTCGGAAGATGAGAGCATGTATATCGTTTTCTCCGATAACATATTTGATGCCAGCCCGCGTCTGTATAATTCTGAATAATACTGCAGGCTGAATGGGACGCAGCGGTCGATATAGATTTTACGAAAACGGTTCAGATATGTACCTGAATCATTTTTCAGCAGCATATGAAATAACTGCATGTCACCTTCTAACAGTTCGAAGGTGCGGACCGATATTCGTGAATATAAGATCTGAATCAGCTGGTCATCAGACATGGCAGAAAAATCTATATTTAACATGGATTCTGTGAGTTGCATAAGTTTATTGCCACTTTCAGCAAAAATCTCTTCAAACATATCCTCCTTACCGGAGAAGTGCTTATAGATCGCTCCCGGGGTTATACCTGCCCGTGCTGCAATTTTTCGCATTGAAGCATCCTGATAACCATATTCCAAAAAGATTTCTCTGGCACTTGTAAGGATGGCTTCTCTTGTTGCTTTTGTACTTTCTCGGATTGTTCTCACTCCTTTTTGTTCAAATGGTAAACACTGTTTACTTTATAGCACAGATCATAAATGAAATCAAGAGAATAATGAATATAAGATTAAAACGCTGAATACAGCCAATATCTTGCACTTGCGTTATATGTAAAATTTATGTACAATATTACTGTATGTCTATTTGTAAGTTGACATAAGTCTAAATGCGTATGAAGTAATAGAAAAGTGCAGGAGAAATGAAAATGAAATTATCGATTATTTGCTATTTGTCGGATGATAAGAAATTAAATCAGACAACAGTGGAAGCACTTGAGAAAATGGCATCCTATAGTCTGGAGCATGACAATCAGGTTACAGTCGCAGGAAAGCATGTTGATAAGAAATATAATAATGGTAAAAAAGACTCGGTAACAGCTTCCTATGAGGTGGAGGTTATTTTAAATACAGATCGTGTACAGGACGATCGTTCATGGTATGAAAATGTTATTACCAGAATCGGCAATCATGCATTTACAAGTAAAGTAAATAAAGAAACGTATGTATCCGAGCAGGACGCACACCAGAAGATGGCAGAGAAGGCTTCCGGTGATTATATTATGATCATACATGCAGGTGATGATATCTCGTCGAATCTGGCAGAAGTATTTGTAAAAGGAAATGTTCACTGCTATGACATGGACACATATATGATAACAAAGGCGTTTCATGATGAGACATTTGGAGCGTTTCGTAATTATAAAAAGGTTACGGATGGAGAGGATATCAAATCCTTTTACATTATTGATCTGAAAAGTAAGTATGACTGTTTTCCATTTGGATTTGGTGGCGTGATCATCCGTGCAGAAGCATTCAAAAAGCAGTCGGTTGATCCGGCTCTTGGACTGGAGGCAGAACGGGATTTTATGCTTCGATTGATGGCGAAGACGATGAAGACATGTTTTCTGCCATATGCGACATTAACAGCGTATGAGTATGAAGAACACGATAATACTTTCTATCGCGGACTGTATATGAGAGAGTGGTATTTTGAATCAGTTACTGATTTCTGGATGCCGTTTTTACAGGAAATGAAAGAGACATATGGAAGTATTCCTGTATTTATCCAGTATAATTTCATGTATTCCATTATGGCGAGATTTAATGGAAACATGGATAATAAGAATAAACATGTGATCGAAGAGGGACATGGTGAAGAATATCTGGAATTGATCGGACAGGCATTTCGTCTGATCGAGGAAAATATCATGTTGAACCGGAATAAGGTAAAAGATTGTATCACCGGTGATACGATGAAATGGGTATATGGAATCCTTCGAAACGGAAAAGACTATAAGTTTGAACGTTTCTTCCTCGCAGGAAAGATCTATTACGGAATTGGAGATACATTATTTAACTCTCTGATGAGCCTTTCCACAAATATATTATTTATAAATTACAGAGATGGTAAGCTGGAGATTGACGGTACGGTTCATCCGATCCTTTATTCAATGGTGGATGAAGTGTATTTCCGGTATGACAATAAGAAATATAAGATCCAGTATAATGAGAGATATGGCCTGACAAAGGCATTTGGTGCGGCAATCTGTAAGAGGCACTCATTCCATTTGTCGATTCCGGTTAAGGATAAGTCTGAATCTGAGTTATTCTGTGAGGCGGCGATCGGAAGTCAGTTAGAGCCGATTAATATTCGCTATCCATCGCATTTCAGCCGTGTCTGCAATGCCTTTGGAAGCAGCCATTGGGTATTCGGAGATAACAGAGAATACATGATGACAGCGGAACGAAAGGGTATCATCATCCGTAAAGTCAATAAGCGTCAGAAGTTTATCAAGGAACTTAAGCTGTTAAAAGACATGCTGATGAAGAATAACTACACCAGAAAATATGCATTACTTAGAGTTCTGTATTTTATCTGCAGACCATTTATGACCGGAAAGCCGATCTGGATGTATATTGATAAGATCTATAAGGGCGGAGATTCTTCCGAGTATCTGTACAAATATGCAAGTGCGCAGAATAAGAAGATCAAGCATTATTATCTGGTCGATAAGAAGAGTACGGATTATAAGCGTTTGAAGAAAGAGGGCTACAAGCCACTGGTTCGTGACTCTTTAAAGCACAGACTTATATTCCTGTATGCGGATATGATGGTTATATCGAACTCAACAGTATATGCATTTAACGGATATACACTTACAAATTCATCTTATATCAGAGATCTGACGCATTTCCATGTTTGTTGCGTTCAGCATGGCATGTCAGTTCAGAAGATCGCGATCGCACAGAACAGACTTCGAGATAATACCAGATTGTATTTCTGTGCATCGAAGTATGAGATCGATAACCTGTCAAGACCGGTATATGATTACGTTGGCTATGATGCCTTGAAGCTTACCGGTGTGCCGCGTTATGATGGACTGAAGGATCGCGCGAAGAAGCAGATCATGATAAGTCCGACATGGAGAATGCAGGCTGCTATGCCGGTTCGTACCAGTGAGAGCGAACAGCGTGATTATAATCCGTTGTTTAAGGAGTCCGAATATTTCAAGGTATTTAATGCACTTATTAATGATAAGCGTCTGATCGATGCTGCAGAGAAATACGGATACCGGATCAAATATGTATTACATCCGATCGTAAGTTCTCAGGTAGAGGATTTTGATAAGAATGATTTCGTAGATATCGTTCCGGCAGTTGGTGATATGAGTTATGAGGATATGTTCTGTGAGTCCAGTCTGATGGTAACGGATTTCTCAGGAATCCAGTTCGATTTTGCTTATATGAGAAAGCCGTTGGTATATCTGCATCATAAGGATATTCCGCAGCATTATGAGGAAGGAACTTTCCATTATGATACGATGGCATTTGGGGAAATCTGCCATGATAATGATGAGCTGATCCATACATTGATCGAGTATATGCAGAACGACTGTAAGATGAAGCCGGAGTATGTAAAACGTGCCGATGACTTTTTCTATTACAGAGATCATAATAACTGTGAGAGAATCTATAAAGAGATGATAGACTATCAGGAGAAGTATGTTCTGACGGAGAATAATTAATAATATAAAAAACAGGCAGTTACAGGTATTTCGTATGGATATACATCCGGAAGAATGGATATATTTATACAGCTTGGAGCTGCCTGATTTTTGTCTGTGGTTCTTCTATATTTATGATTGTGTAAAGTATGGAAGCCGTGATAAAATGTATACTATGTATAAGTTAAAAATGAAAGGGAGTATGTGAGTATGAGAAAATGGAACAGAATTACAACTGCTCTTGCAGGGGTTGTGATTGGTCTTGGGCTGCTCGTGGCACCGGTCGGCGTACAGGCGAGTGAGGAGACCGGGACAACAACACAGACGCCTGTCAACGAGATACAGCAGACGGAACCTGATACAGCAGAGTTAGCCGCGTCAGCTGCAGTGAAGCTGGATGCGGACAAGATCGGGGAGACATCTTCGTATAATGACATGGTGTATGTACCAGAAAAGAATGGTATGTTTTTTTTGCATACGATAGGGGAAGAAGTATACGACAATTCAAAGCAGTATGAGATCGTCTTTTATGATATGACAAATGAAACATATACAACAGTATATACCAGCAGATATTATATAGAAGATGCATATATGAATGAAGATGCCGTTTATTTTGCGACCACAGATTATAAGAGAAATACAGATGCTTCATCGGATTCATACAGCTATGCCTGTCAGGTAGAGATTGACAGTTATAATTTTAAGACAGGAGCAGAAAAACAGCAGAATTTTGATACATTTAATGTAAATGGATATTGGGCAAATCTTATATCAGCGCTCGGTGTAGATGGAGCGGGCAGATATTATATAGCAACACACGAGGATGAATTATATTTGTTCAGTCCGGATGGTAAGCTGTTGAGCCAGAAAGGCGGAGCAGAGGATATATATGAATTTCTGGGCTTCGATCAGACGAATGGAAACTTTTACTATCTGGGGCAAGAGAACTGGAGATACTGGGGCTTCGATCACAGCATGGCGAGCCTGAAAGCAGGAAAAGTGAACCGTGATAATTCCATCACGATCAAGGGTGCGAACATGATGTATCTGTATCAGTTTGGCTGGTTTACGCATAAGACACCGGTACGGATGCTGAATGGACGATATCTTGCTACATTATCTACATTTAATGGAGAGATCTGTGCACTGGTGGATTCCAATCAATATGATATCAATGATGTCACAGAGAGTTCGACCAGTATCAGCCTGATCGACAGTAGCGTATCAGTATCGCCAATCAATATTGCAAATAAAAAGGCATTAAAGATGGCATTTTATACAGCTGATTCTGACTATGGCGATGATGAAAATTTTGATCTTTCCAGTATCGGACCAAGATGTGTATTAAATAGTGCCGGAACCTCTTTGATTGCAAAAACAGATAAAAAAGTACTGACAGAATATGATATTGCAACGAACAAAGAAAAGATCCGTATGCAGACTACATATCCTGTATACACGTTTTTTATGGATAAGAATAACAACTGTGTTGTGATAGAAAAAAAGGATAGTAATTATTATCTCGAAACCTTTGACTGGACATATCCGACTAGCTTTAATGTAAATGCACCTGCAAATATGAAGGTTGGAGCATCAGGTACTGTGGTCTGCAGTACAAATGGAGGATTTTCTCTGGATTACACTTATAAGAGTTCGGATCCAAAGGTTGTAAGTGTAGATCAGAAAGGAAATCTGAATGCATGGAAAAAAGGAACTGCTAAGATCACGATCAGTGCATCGCCGATCAATGTGAAGAAGACGATCACGGTCAAAGTAACAGACTCGACATTGTCAAAGAGCGGAAATGCATATAAATCGACGGGGGCGGTAGGAGCAGTATCAGCTACGATGCACCAGAGTATCAATTCAGGATATACATATGGAAATGTCCAGACGGCCTATCTGAATGCCAGAGCGGATGGAACCTTTGAACGTATAGAGTACATCCGTGGCTCTGTTATTCGTGAAGTTTATGATTCATCCTATCGGTTAAAGAGCCAGAAAAAGATTAAATGCGAACTCCCGCTATTTGGTGGATATTATAGCGGTGAGAAATACAACTATCTTGTATTTGGCCAGTCAAATCCAAAAGAGAGCAAGAAGAAGGAAGTAATCCGTGTCGTTAAATATGATAAGAACTGGAAAAGGCTGGGCAATTGTAAGATTAAGGGAGCCAATACCTATACTCCGTTTAATGCAGGCGGACTTTCGATGACGGAGACGGCTGGTAAATTATATATACATACCTGTCATACGATGTTTGCCAGTGACGACGGATATCATCATCAGGCAAACTGCACCTTTGTAGTAAATGAGAACAGCATGAAGCTGGTAGATTCGTATTATGGTGTAATGAATCTGTCAGAAGGTTATGTCAGCCATTCCTTTGCACAGCAGATCGCTACGGATGGAACCTATATTTACCGTGCAGATCTGGGTGATGCATATCCGAGAGGAATAGCACTTACAGCAACGAAGGTAAGTAAAAAGGTTGGCGAACCATCTATGTATGGAACCGTTATTTCTATACCGGGATATGGAGGAAACAATTATACTGGTTATACGCTGAATGACCTGGAGCTTGGAGATAATAATTATATTCTGACGGGAACCGGTATTAAGAGTGAAAAGACGTCAGTAAAGAATGTCTACATCAATGTAGGTTCCAAGACAAAATTACAAAATGATGCTACATGGATCACAAACTATACAGCCAAGGATAAGATCACAGTTATGAATCCAAAGCTTGTGAAGATCAGTGGTTCCCAGTTCCTTCTGTTATGGGAAGAAAAGAATACAAAGAAAAATACATATACGACAAAGATGGTGCTGTTAGACGAAGCCGGAAATAAAGCATCAGCAATCTGCTCATCACCACTTGCACTTGCCATGTGTGAACCGGTTGTTACAAAATCCGGTATGGTTGTATGGTATGTCACAAATAATGGTTCTCCTGTATTTGTAGAGATCAATCCATACCAGTTATCCAAGGTACAGACAAAGTCCAAACGCGTGAAAACTTTCAAGAAGGATAATACTTTATCATTTGATAATACAGTAAAGACAGGATACCGGAAAGGTGATGTCGTGATCAAAAATAAGATGATCTATAAGATCACTTCTTCAAAGACGGTTGCCTTTGGTGGAGTAACCACGAATTCAGTTACGACACTTTCGATTCCTAAGACCGTAAAGCTTGGCAAGAAGATCTATCAGGTAACAGCGATCGCATCTCGTGCCTGTGTAAATAGAACGAAGTTAAAAAAGGTTACGATCGGCGCAAACGTAACAAAGATTGGCAGTTATGCATTTTCCGGCTGTAAGAGCCTGAAGACCGTTACGATCAAGTCAACAAAGTTAAAAGCATCTTCAGTAGGATCGAAGGCATTTACAAAGATTCAGGCAAAGGCTACGATCAAGGTTCCAAAAGGAAAGAAGACGGCATATAAGAAGTTCCTGTTAAAAAAGGGAATTACAAAGAAGATGAAGATAAAATAGAGAGCTGGAGATTTTTGTAGTCGATGAGCTGTCAGGCATTTATATGTCTGACAGCATTTTCTTTTATAAGAAAAGAATGACCTGTAAGGTAAAAATATTTTGCTGAGCATAAAAATATATGATATTGTCCAGAATATAGAAAAAGGGTGGTGGATGTGTATATGAAAAGATCGGCGAAGATTTACATGGTGCTGCTTGTCTGGATCGCAGCAGCATTGCAGTTTTTTATAAATGAGAAAATGGACATTGAAGAAGTATTTGCCGAAGTGCAGGAGGCAGATGCACAGAGGCAGATCGATACGGATGTGAGTGCATGGGGTGTGTATCAGGTGTCTCATTCTCATCTGGCGCCGACAGCAATAAAAAATCTCCTGTTAAATACGGCTGAATATTTTGGCTTAACCTCCGGTGAACTGACAATCACCGGACAGAATGATTCTATAACAACATTTCAAAGTAACGGGGAAAGTGAGCCCTGGAGGATCACCTTTCTTGTTGATTCTAATACCGGTCAGAGTTATCTGATCTTTCATACGGACAATATAGAAGCAGTTGACCGGATCCATACGTTCTATAATGATCTGAATATTGATGAGACAGTGAGTGTTGATGCTGATATTTCTTTGCAAACATCGGAGAGTATGATGCAGCAGAAGATGGATCTGGCAGAAATGAAAAATATGTCAGATACAGGCATGTCCGAGCAGCCATCAGGGAAGGACGCATTATTAGAGAAATTGCTGGTTGAACTTCCGATCACAGGGCTTATACAGACGCCGGATGGTTGGTACGGACGGCTGAATTCCAGTGTACATTTGAATAATCTGACAGCGAATAAAAATGTCCGGCTTCAGGAGACGGATTACGGTTCGGTTCATCTGCAATTCGGAGATAAGACAGATCTGGTCAGGCTGTATGTATCAGTTCTCAGACGATAAAACTTCGTATGTAAAATTTACACAAAACCTAAGAAAAATAACATGAAATATATATTAATTTTCTCCCGGATATGTTAGAATTAGTTGATTTTTGTCTAATGATAAAAATTACAAATAACTTGAAAAGGAGAGTGTATAAATAATTGGAAAACATTATTGAGTTAAAGCATATCACAAAAAATTTTGATGATAACTTTACGGCTGTGGATGACTTTAATCTGGAGGTGCAGCGTGGAGAGTTTGTAACCTTTTTAGGGCCGTCCGGTTGTGGTAAGACGACCACACTTCGAATGATAGCCGGTTTTGAGATGCCGACAGAGGGGGAGATTTTATTAAATGGTAAGGACATCAGTAAGTTGCCGCCAAATAAGCGCCCGATCAATACGGTATTTCAGAGATACGCATTGTTTCCACATTTAAATATTTATGACAATATTGCATTTGGCCTGAAGCTGAAAAAGCTTCCAAAGGCTGAGATTGAAAAGAAAGTAAAAAAAGCCCTTGAGATGGTAGATCTCGAAGGGTTTGAAGATAGACGCGTTCAGACATTGTCCGGTGGACAGCAGCAGAGAATCGCGATCGCACGTTCACTGGTAAATGAGCCGGAGATTCTGTTGCTTGATGAGCCGCTCGGTGCGCTGGATCTGAAAATGAGAAAAGAGATGCAGCTTGAATTAAAGGGAATGCATGAAAGACTTGGAATTACCTTTATCTATGTAACCCACGATCAGGAAGAAGCGCTTACAATGTCAGATAAGATCGTTGTAATGTCAGAAGGACGTATCCAGCAGATCGGTACGCCGGAGGATATTTACAATGAGCCGAAGAATGCATTTGTTGCAGACTTTATCGGAGAAAGCAACATTTTTAATGGTATCATGACAGGCAAATTAAAGGTCCGTTTTTGTGGTGCGGAATTTGAATGTCTGGATGATGTAGAACATGGAACACAGGTGGATGTCGTAGTGCGTCCGGAGGATATCCTGATCGTGCCGCCGGAGCAGGGAGCAGTAAAAGGAACGGTTATCTCTGTGGTATTCAAGGGTGTTCATTATGAGATCACAGTACAGTCCGGTAAAAATGAGATCGTGATACAGTCCACAAAGTCTGCAAAGGTAGGCGACATGGTTGGACTTAACGTTGAGCCGGATGGTATTCATGTTATGCCTGCGGAGAAAGCATTGAACCGCATCGAGACAGGCGTTGACAAATATTATAAGCTGGAATTCTTAGATGGAGAGCTTGAGTGTGATCTGAGTAAGATCGTTCCGTCGTCTCATTATGAGGATGGTGTATTAATGGATGCGTCCGGAGATGTCATCGATCATGAGCGGCTCAAGGTGATCTTAACGATCAAACCGGATGATATTACGATGAGTGATGATCAGGAGGAAGGTATCATATCCGGTCATATTATTAACCTGATCTATAAAGGCGACCACTACAGCTATGTAGTCCGTACGGAGAATGAGGAAGACTTCATTGTTCACGATGAATATCTCTGGAATATGGATGACTTTGTCAGCCTTGTGATTCCAAAGGATAAGATCCACTTTGAACTTAAGAAATAACCGAAAGCAAAAGGAGACAGAGATGAGTACATTACGTTTTTCCAGAAAACAACTGTGTGTGCCATATGCATTGTTCCTGATATGCTTTGTGGTTGCACCGCTTATAGTCATTATATATTATGCATTTACAAATGGAGAGGGGCAGTTCTCACTGGAGAACCTGACAGGATTCTTCACCAGTCCGAACACGATCGGAACCCTTGCATACAGCTTTGCGATCGCCTGTGTATCGACGGCAGCAGCTTTGTTGCTGGCGTATCCGATCGCCTATATACTTGCCAGAAGTGAATGGAAGAAAAAGTCGATCATTGTTATGATCTTCGTTCTTCCGATGTGGATCAATTTTACGTTAAGACTGACTGCTTTAAAAGAAGTCTTGACGTTGATCGAGCATAATCTGGCATATTATCCGTTTTTGAATTCCGTGATCGGTATGGTATATGATTTTCTTCCATTTATGATCCTGCCGATCTATACAACATTGATGAAGTTAGATAACAGTCTGTTAGAAGCAGCAAATGATCTGGGTGCGAGCTCTGTTCAGACATTTTTAAAGGTGACGCTTCCGTTATCTGTTCCGGGTATCATCAGTGGTATCGTGATGGTATTCCTTCCGTCTATGACGAACTATGTTGTATTGGATATGTTGTATAACAGCACTTATGTTATGGGTAGCCTGATAGGTAGCTATTTTGCTGCATACGATTGGCACAATGGATCCATGATCGCACTGGTGCTTCTGTTGATCATATTAATCTTTACTCTCTTTACAAATAAATATGAGGGAGAAGACAACAACAGAGGAGGTGCATTGTTATAATGAAAAAAGGATTTCGGGTTGTTTTTATTATATTGATGTTGGTGATCCTCTATCTGCCGATTCTGATCCTTGCAGTTTATAGTTTTACGGATTCGGCAAATATCGGAACAATACACGGATTTTCCGTTCAGAATTATATTACGTTATTTACAAAGCCTGAGCTTGCAGATATGATCTGGGGTACGGTTCTTCTTGCGGTTGGATCTGCATTGATTGCCACTCTGCTTGGAACATTGGGTGCGATCGGTGCATTTTATTCCAAGAAACTTGCATCGGGGATCGTATCTGCGATGAATCAGGTTCCGGTTGTAAATGCAGATGTTGTAACCGGTTTTTCAATCTGTATCCTGCTGATCGTAGTATTTGGTGTCAGTAAGGAATCCTATGTGCCGCTGGTCGTTGGACATGTTGTGCTGTCTGCCCCGTTTGTCTATCTGTCAGTTGTACCGAAGCTAAAGCAGATGGATGGAAGCCTGTATGAGGCAGCTATGGATCTGGGTGCATCACCATTTACCGCACTGGTAAAAGTAGTCCTTCCACAGATCCTGCCGGGGGTGATTTCAGGATTTGCACTGGCAATTACCCTGTCATTAGACGATTATTTCATTGCAAGCTATACGAAGCCTGCGACCTTTGATACGATCAGTACTTATGTCGTAAATGCGACGAAAGGATCTCAGACAGAGATCAAGACTGCTTTATGGGCGTTATCAACAGTGATCTTCGTGATCGTTATACTGATCGTTGTTGGTATGAATATGACATCAAAGGCAAAGGCGAGAGCCGGAAAGGCAGGTGGCAGATATGAATAAGAAGAAGTTATTCAAAGGATTTGCCGGCTTCTGTGCCGGACTTATGATGCTTACACCTGCGGCTTATCTGGTACATGCGGAGGCAGATAATAATGTGCAGGATCAGACAGAAGCATCTGCCATATCAGATAATACAGGAAGTGATGCAGCAAAGACAGATGCTGCCGATGTACAGAAGTCGGATGATACGATCGTGCTTCGAGTATCCAACTGGGAAGAATATATCGACCTTGGAGAATGGGATGAGGACGAAGTAATCGACCTGGAAGATGGAACCGAGATCTTCGGTGAGAATTCCATGGTGACGGATTTTGAGAACTGGTACTATGAGACATATGGTCAGAAGGTAAAGGTGGAATATTCCTGTTTTGGAACAAATGAAGACCTTTATAACATGCTTACTCTTGGTGATAAATACGATCTGGTTTGTCCATCCGACTACATGATCATGAAGCTGATGGCAGAAGAAAAAGTAGTTCCGTTTTCGGATTCGTTTTATGACACGAGTATAGAGGAAAATTATTATGCAAAGGGAGTATCTCCATATATCAGACAGACCTTTGATGAAAATGAGATCAATGGTGAGAGCTGGAGCAAATATGCAGCCGGATATATGTGGGGTGTAACCGGTATCTTATATAATCCGGAGGAGATAACGGAGGAAGAAGCAGGTACATGGAATATCTTGGATAATCCGAAGTTTGCACGTCAGGTTACGATCAAGGATAATGTGCGTGATTCTTATTTTGCGGCACTTGGTATTTTAAAGCAGGACGAACTGACATCAGAGGAATTCACAAATGCAGATACTTATCATGATGATCTGCTTCGGGTAATGAATGATGTCAGCCCGGAAACGATACAGGAAGTACAGGATCTGCTTCAGGATATGAAGGACAATGTATATTCCTTTGAGACAGACAGTGGTAAGGCAGATATGGTATCCGGCAAGGTACTTGCAAATTATCAGTGGTCCGGTGATGCGGTTTATGCGATGGATCAGGCAGAAGAAGATGATCTTTATCTTGATTTCGCCGTGCCGAAGGAATCTACTAATCTCTGGTTTGATGGCTGGGTGATGTTAAAGGATGGTATCGATGAAGATGCCAGAAAACAACAGGTAGCAGAAAGCTTTGTGAACTTTCTTTCAAGACCGGACAATGCAGTCAGAAATATGTACTACATCGGATATACTTCTGTTATTGCAGGAGGCGAAGATGATAATACAGTATTTGATTATCTGAACTGGAATTATGGTGCGGAAGATGGAGAAGAAGATACAACAGAATATCCGCTTGGTTATTTCTTCAGTGGTGATAATTCGGATCCTGATTACATCATAACAGCTCCGGAGGAGCAGACAAGACGTCAGCTCTATGCCCAGTATCCGGACGAAGCGGCGATCGAGCGAAGTGCGATCATGCAGTACTTTGATGCAGATGCCAGCAAACGGATCAATCAGATGTGGATCAATGTCCGCTGCTATAACATTAAGGATGTAACTCCGCAGGTGTGGGTGATTGTAGTAATATTGATCCTTGCGGCAGCAGGGCTCATCGTGCATTATAAGCGTTCTCATTACCATAGTTAATAGTAAGTTGCAAGTATAGTGCCGGTGATTGACAGAAAGTTTAAAGAATAAAAATAGGAATCTTTTATGTTTTGAACACACAATCGTTAGTTTTTTATTTGACTTTTGTGGAACAAGATATGAAGGGTTCCTCTTTTTTGTGGGCGTTACCAGGTCAGTGCGAAATCAAATAATGCAAAATTATCACGGATATTTTCTGACCGGGTTGATACCGGATGACACGAATCCGAAGAAATGGACGAATGAAAGCTGTCCAAAGCATGAATAATAAGATGAAATAATTTTTCAGTGATATTTGAGGAATTTTGGGATTATAATAGATTTAAATGGCATTAATAAATAAAAAATGTTATTATAACTACATAATATATGAATAAAAATAATCAGGAACAGGAGGAAAATTTTATGACAAGACAGGAAGTTTTAATGACCTTTGCACAGGGTACTAAAAAAATATTGGAAAATAATTTCTCTAAAATTATTGTCTATGGTTCTTATGCTCGTGGTGATTATAAGGAAAATTCAGATATTGATGTTATGATATTAACCCCCTTTTCAAAAGAAGAAATAGAACAAGTCGAGAACAAAATTTTTGATCTTGCTTTTGAATTAGAATTGGAATCAGGCATTGTGATTAATCCTGTTCTGGAAAATGAGGAACATTATAAATATTGGTTGGGGGCATTGCCGTTTTTTGATAATGTAGAGAAGGAGGGGATAGTAATTGGATGAGAGACAAAAGAATTTAAGTAATTATCGAATTGCTGAAGCTGAAGATAGTTTGAAAGTAGCAGCACATTGTTTAAAAGAAGGTTTGTATAAGGATTCGATTAATCGGTCTTACTATGCTGCATTTTATGCAGTAAAAGCTATATTGGCGTTGAGTACAGTTGATTTTAAGCGTCATAAAGATGTTATGGGATACTTTAATAAAGAATATGTGGCTAAAGAAATATTTCCGCGTGAAATAGGAAGAAAGCTTGGAACGCTACAAAGAGTACGTGAAAAAAGTGATTATGATGATTTCTATATTGCGTCGCGAGAAAAAGCGGAAGAACAGTTTCAGACAGCGAAGCTGGTTATTGGTGAGGTAAAAAAATATTTGGAGGAGTAATAAAGATAATGATAATAATAGAAGCCTGGGAGAAATTTCTCCCAGGCTTCTATTTTGGATACTATAAATTATAATTCAGAATAACCATAGCTGTTTACAATAGCTTCAATGCGGTTTCCGGCCTGACACATTGGACACTGATCATGAGGATAAGTCTTGTAATCAGGGAGATCCTTTTCGGTAAACAGTGCATGTACCGGATAGCCGTCAACCTCTGTCGCAACAGAGAAGATAGCAGAGATACCTGCGATAGAACCACCGTAGTATTTGATACACTCCAGACTCTTTTTGATCGTTTTACCGGTTGTAGCAGATGCGATCAGAAGAAGCACATGCTTGCCTTCGATCATTGGCTGGAGGTTGTCACGGAAGATCAACTGACCGGAGCTGTGAACCTCAGGTGTAACAACGTAGATGGACTTGTGCTGGTTCATGGAAGTGATACCGTTCTGGCTTAAGGTTTCTGCCAGATAAGCACCGATCACTTCAGTACCATCCATGCAGACGATCGTATCAACGATAGTTGATGCTACATATTCGGTTCCCATGGATTTGGCAGCAGCAGCAGCCATAGTGCCTCTGACTTTCAGGGTTGTCATATCAATGTACTGGTTGATATGAGAATGGTTTGTAGCAAAGTGACCGTTCATCACTTTGATGTATAACTGATTGTTGTAAGAAGATGTTAATTTCATTGCGTCATGTTTCATATGTATGTACCACCCTTTCATTTAAATAACATATATAGTTGTTATACGATCTCTAAAATTGTATTTACGACCAGATCATTCTGTTCCGGATTCATGAAGCAGAAGCGGATATAAGAATTATCCAGTCCTGTGATATCTGCACAGCTTCTGATATACAATCCCTTACTCTGACAATGATCCACAACCGTCTGTGCGGAAATGTCTTTTTTCAGTAATTTGACCAGAATAAAATTCGCATCCGGCTTATAGAGCTTGATCGTCTTGCGGCTTGCCAGTGCAGAATAGACCAGATTCCGTTCCGTCTTCATCAGTGTCTGGGTTTTGCTTATATAAGAAGCATCCTTGAACATATCGATGCCGGCTGCCTCTGCAAGTGTATTGATCGCATAAGGAAATCCTGTGATCGACATTGTCTTTTTAAATACCGGATTTGATGTAATTGCATAGGCTAATCGAAGTCCGGGTACTGCAAAGAATTTGCTTGTATTTCTGAGAACGTAGAGATTGTCATATTCCTTAACCAGCGGAATAGCGGTGCAATCATCCTTATCCTGAACGAAATCCATATACTCCTCGTCAACGACCAGTGCAATATCATTTCCTGTACAGATCTTTGCGATGAATTCCAGAGATTCGCGGTCGATGACCTGTGATGTTGTTCCGTTTGGATTCGAGATAAATACCATATCAATGGATTCATTTAACGTAGAGATGAAATCCGCAATATCCAGTTCGTAGTTTTCTTCTTCGGATAACTGATAGTATGTGATATCACAGCCGTTCATTTTCAGGACCTTCTCATAGTTGTGTGCTCCCGGTGAAAGAAGAACAGCATGCTTTGGACTGTTGAATTCGATCAGGAGTTTGATAAATTCATATGAGCAGCTTCCGACAATGATATCGTCCGGATCCGCACCTGAATAGCCTGCGATACTTTCCTTTAATCTTGTATATGAGCCATCCGGGTAACGCTTCAGATCTTCGATGCTGTTAAGAATGACATTTTTGACAGAATCCGGAACCCCGAGCGGATTCATGTTCAGGTCAAATCTTACAGATTCATTCTGGGAGAGCAGATTGCTTCCAGAAAGATGTGATGTACTTTTTCCCATAAAAAATTCCTCTTTTTCCATATATAATGTTTCAAAAAACTATTTATTTTGCTATAATCAAAATATATGTTTTTATATAATTATACCGATTCGGGGATTTAATTACAAGAAAAATACATGAGTTTTAATAAAATGATTACGAAAGCAAGGAGAACCAGATGAAAGGGATCGTAGAACAGTACGCCAGAGGAGAATTCAATGTAGAAAGACCGGATATTGATATTTCCATTGCAAAGCTGGAACTGGCTGTGGAAGCCGGCTCCATATTTCAGGGAACCTTTAAGGTGGTGTCGAAGAATGATGTACCGATCAAATTGATGGTATATGACAGCAGATACCTGTTCGATTTCAAGAGTCATACATTTGTAGGCAGACGGAATACGGTTGCCTTTTCTTTTGATGCCCGTGGAATCGAAGAAGGCAAGAGCTTTAAAGGACATATCAACATCATAACGGATGGTGGAGAATATAAGATCCCGTACAGCGTAGAGGTTGTTCCGCCTTATGTTCTGGTAGAAGACAAACGGATCGAGGATCTGTTCCAGTTCGCGACCTTCGCAGAGGAGCACTGGGATGTAGCAGTTCAGATCTTTGACAGCCCGGAATTCGTGCGTACCTTTTTAGGGGATGACGCGATCATTAAGGGTGTCTATGAGAGTCTGAAGAAATCGTTATCCATCAATCAGGCAATGGAAGAATTCCTTGTATATACCCATAAGAAACGTGTGCTTACACTGACAGCAAAGCAGCGTGAGCTGTTGATCGAGATGCCGGATGAGCTGGTTCGGGCAACGATCTCCGTAAATAAGAACACCTGGGGTTATACCCATACCTATATTACATCAGACAGCGATTTCCTGATTCCGGAAGCAACCAGGATCACAGGTCAGGATTTCACTGGAAATAATTATGAGCTGAACTTCCTGATCGATCCGACGAAGATCCCGGAAGGGGTATCAGCGGGTTATATCCATTTTAATAATACCCTGCAGAATATCAGTGTAAAGGTCAGCATCAAGAAGCCGGAAGTTCAGAGAACAGAGCCGAAAAACCGTCATGTGAATTTCATGATCAAGAAAGGCCATGAGGCACTGGCAAAAGCATACATTGATTTCCGTACGGATAAGATGTCACTTGCTGATTACACGAAACGTTCGACAGAGGCACTGGAAACACTGGTCAAATACAGACCGGAGGATAATATCTACCGTCTGGGACTGCTTCATATGAAGCTGTTAGAGGGCAAGACGGAATATGTAAAACAGGAATTTGTTCGTATCGATGCAGATGCCGATCTGAACGAGGCAGGCAGCATGGAGAAGTGTTATTACAGTTATCTGAAAGCACTTCTGACAAAGGATAAGGACATGATCGACAGCACGGCAAGACTTGTCCGCGGACGACTGGAACAGGAGAAGGACAAGCTGTTTTATTTCTGGCTGCTGTTATTTGTGGACTACAGTTATACAGAGGATAAATGGAATCTCTATGAGGATATCCGGAAATTATATAATGAGGGTGTAAACAGCCCAGTTATTTACTTTGAAATATGTGATATGTTCAATAAGCAGCCGCTTATGATGAAACGGATCGCACCGCTTGAGATCTCAGCTATCCGATGGGGTATGCGGCATGAGTTTGTATCCGAAGATGTCATTATGGAATTCGTAAAGACGGCTGCAAGAATGAAGCTCTTTGATATTCACGCATTCAAGATGCTGGAGAATATCTATGCAGCAAAGCATGATCGTATGACACTGGATACGATATGTGAAATTCTTCTCAGATTTAAAAAATGTGATAAAGAGTATCATGTATATTATCAGGATGCGGCAAATGCAGGAATTAAATATGTTGGTTTGTATGAGGGCTTCTTAAAGAGCATGGATAAGAAGACGTATCAGCCGATACCGGAATCCATTCTCCGTTATTTCAATTACAAGAATACGTTAGATGATGAAGAGCTGGCGTATCTCTATGCAAATGTCATCATGAATAAGGCACAGAATATGAATGTGTTCCATGAGTATATTCCGGCGATCGAGAACTTCATGGAGAAGAAGATCATCGACGGAGAAGTGAGTGATGATCTGACGGTTATTTATGAAGAATTTCTGGAGCCGGAGAGCGTGAAGCCGGAATTTGCATCAAAGTTAATTAATATCATATTCAAGCAGAAGCTGACCTGTCGGAATAAGAATATTGTATCAGTGGTTGTAACACATGAGGAACTGGAAAAGAGTGAACAGGTGGATGTGATTGATGGAGAAGCCTATGTAGAGATCGTGTCAGAATCCGCTATCATTACATTACTTGACAGTCGGGGCTGCAGATATATCAATACGGTACCATACCGGCTTGAGCCGGTTGTCGGAGAAGAAAATTATCTGGATATCTGTAAAGAGTATAATCCGAAGGATTACCGCCTGTTATTATTTGAGTATAACGATATAGACAGCTTTTCATATAAGGATGCATCCGAGATCAATCTGGCGCGTGATATCTCTAACTGCCCGAATATCAGTTATCTGATCCGGCAGAGAGCACTCCGCCATATGGTTGAGTATTATCATGAGAATTATGATGCGGATATTTTATATAAATATCTGTCACGAATTGATCTGGATTATGTGGAAGTAGAGGACGCTTCCCGGATCATTACATATTACATTTCTTTACGGATGTATGAGCAGGCATTTAACGGAATCCATCGGTTTGGATATGTAGATGTGGATGTGGATGAACTGATACGGATCGCGGAATTCGGAATATCCGATAAGCGCTATGATGATGACAGGACGTTATTATCCATTTGTGTATATCTGTACCGGAGGGGGTATGCGACACAGAAGGTTCTGGCATTCCTGATCAATAACTATAATGGCTCGTTAGAGGAAATGGCAGAGCTGTTTAAGGCAGTTAACACAAATTATCGTGATATTGATATGCTTGCAGAGAATATCTTGGCACAGATGATGTTTGCAGATGCTTATACAGAGGCAATCTTTGATATTTTTGCGCTTTATTACGCAGGTAGAAGCAGGGGCATGGTAGTCAAGGCATTTTTACGGTTCTGTGCATACCAGTATATTATCAAGGATCTGAAGATTCCTGCGGATATCATGGAATGTCTGTATAAAGAGGTGGAGAAGAAGAACATTACAGATGAGATTTCAGAGATGGCGCTGCTCTCTTATTTTGCAGGTTGCGGTGGACGGTTCTCGGCAGAACAGAAGGAATGGATCCGGAATACAGTTCGTCATTTTATAGACAGCAGTAAGATCTTGCCGTTCTTTAAAGAATTTGCATCCTTTGTAACGTTGCCGTATGATATGAAGTTTAAGACCTATCTGATCTTTAAGGGCGAGAGCGGCAGACAGATCTGGGTAAGCTACAGCTTCGGACAGGAAAGCAACAGTATGGCACATTACAAATCGGAGCGAATGAATGAGATCATACCGGGAATCTATATCAAGGAATTTGTTGTGTTCCACGGAGAGACGCTGTTATATTCCATTGATGGTGCGGAGAGCGGTAATTCATCCATCGTTGAGAGTGATATTTTAAAGAATACAACATGTCATAAGAAGAACAGTAATCGATTTGAGCTGATCAACAGTATGCTGATCAGTCAGGAGACAAGAAATGATCAGGAGCTGATCCAGGCGATGGATACCTATCTGAATAACACACATTTCTTTGAGGAGAATCTGATATTGTTATAAGACAGCAGAAACAGGAGGAGATAACATGACGGAACATCCATTATATCTGGGATTGGATCTGAGTCCGGAGTATACACAGTTAAGTTATTATAAGCTGGATGAAGGAGTACCGGAATCAATCTGTCACAGCGATTCCAAAGATACATATCTGCTTCCAAATATTATGTTTTATACAGATAAATATAAAGACGGAACCGGAGCAAAGGATGAATCCGGTTGGAGTGTCGGAGCGGTGGCTGCAGGAAAACGGTTCAAGGAAGATGGCGTGGTGGTTGACCGTATTTACCAGAAGACGATCATCAACGAGGACACGGAGATCTATGGAACAGGTTATAAAGCAAAAGACCTTCTGGTCAAAATGCTGCTGCTTCATATCCGGGAATTTACAAAACAGTTTGAAAGCTATGAGATCAGGCGGCTGGTAGTAACGATCGCAGATGCAGATATTCATATCATCAAGGCAGTGCAGGAGTTACAGAAAGCACTTCATCTGAGTGATGAACAGTTTGAGATTACAAGCCATATAGACAGTGGAATTTATTACATCTTTAATCAGCCGGAGTCATTAAGAAATAACAGTGTGGTGCTGTTTGATTTTAACAGCAGCGGACTTGATTATTACAGATTCGATATTACGCATAACAAATCACCGGAGATCGTAGATGTATTTCATCAGAACCTGAAAGACCGCTTGACATTTTCAGCGTTTAAGAAGGACGATGAGGAGTTGGATGAGCAGTTCGCAGCAATCTGTCAGGAGCTTCTGGCAGAGACTTATGTGTCCTCGGTGTTCCTGACCGGAATTGGCTTTGCAGATAACTGGCTGAAGGAGTCGGCGACGATCCTCTGTCAGGGAAGACGGGTATTTGTCGGTCAGAATATCTATACAAAGGGAGCCTGCTACCGGGCATTTGGCGACCGGCACAGCAAGGTGCTTGACCGTTATCTGATCCGGTCGGAATATACAGTTGGCTTTGATATAGGTATCAGTTTAAATGATGACAGCAAGACATTTGTGCCGATCACCAGAGGAGGACAGGAATGGTTCCACACAAAGGGAAAATTATATATCTTTCCGGACGAATCAAATCAGGTGGAGCTGATCTATCGCAACATATTGACAGGAGATTATGATAAGGAGCATATCGAGATCCACGGACTGCCGAAGCGTCCGCCGAAGACGACCAAGATCTCACTGGAAGCGGAATTCTACAGTGCGGAAAAGGGAGCGGTTGTTATCAGGGATGAAGGATTTGGAACGATGTTCCCGACCACAAATAAGATATATAGGAAGGAATTTGACCTGAAATGGGAAAAATAATTGTATGTAATACAAAAACTGCACAGAATCCATATACGTTCCTGAATACCAAGGTATCTGTATATTCCTACGAGGAATTGTGTTACTACCTGTATAATAATATGGTGCTGGTGGGGGAAGAAGATGTATCGGCGAGATTGTCGGCATGGATCAGAAGAGAGCTTGATCTCACAGAGCTTGCAGACAAGATCGATACATTACTTGACAAGCATGCATTTGTTCAGGATATCATGGTGGAGATCCTAGTGTATGGCGGATATTACAGCAGTGAAGAAGTACGGCAGTTTATGGCGGAATGCCAGAAGCTTCGTACGTTAAAATCATACGAAGTCGAGAAGCTGCGGGCGGATGGATATCTGCGGTACAAGCATTATATAAAAGCGGGTGCGATCTATGATGAGGTTATCTGCTATCTGGAAAAAGAAAAACAGGAGGATGAATTCCTCGGAAATGTATATCATAATAAAGCAGTTGCTCTGGCCGGAAATCTTCAGCTTGATGAAGCAAAGAGCTGTTTTATTAAGGCATATTCGTTAAATAAGAACGAGGAATCCCTGATCGAATATTTCTGTGTGCTGGCAGTTACGGTGGATACCGCGACACTTGAAAAAGAGATTAAGAAGCGGGGACTTCCTGCGAACTTCTTAGAGGATCTGATGAGTGAAGTTGGCGATTCTAAAGAAGATGTGCGGGAGCTTCCAATCTACAATAAAGTCCAGAAAGCGGTTTATAACCGACTTCATGGACATATTGAAGATTATGACAGACGTATGGATACGATCCTGTCGGAATTAAAAGACGAATTCCGGGATCAGCTTGTCTGATAAATGAAAGGTAAAGTTGTGTATGAAGTATGATGTGATTATTATCGGTGCAGGACCGGGAGGAATCTTTGCGGCATATGAACTGATGAAGAAGAAACAGGAGTATAAGATTGCTGTATTCGAGGAAGGATATACCTTAAAAAAGAGAAAATGTCCGATCGATGGCGATAAGATCAAGAATTGTATTAACTGTAAGCATTGCTCGATCATGTGTGGATTTGGCGGAGCAGGTGCATTCTCAGATGGAAAATACAATATCACAAATGATTTCGGTGGAACACTGTATGAATATATCGGTAAGCAGAAAGCTGTTGATCTGATGAAGTATGTAGATGAGATTAACATGGAAAATGGCGGCGAGGGAACAAAGCTTTATTCAACCGCCGGAACGAAGTTCAAGAAGCTCTGTCTTCAGAACAAGCTGAAGCTTTTGGATGCGTCGGTTCGCCATCTGGGAACTGATATCAACTATGTTGTTCTTCAGAATCTGTATGATCAGATGAAAGATCATATAGACTTTTATTTTGATACACCGGTTGATACAGTACAGGTTATTGATGGTGGTTATCGTATCATCTGCGATAAGGGTGAATTCGACTGTGAGAAATGTATCGTATCCGTTGGACGAAGCGGAAGCAAATGGATGGAAAAGGTATGTAAGGAGCTTGAGATCCCTACAAAATCCAACCGCGTCGATATCGGAGTCCGTGTGGAGCTCCCGGCAGTTATCTTCTCACATCTGACGGATGAATTATATGAAAGCAAGATTGTATATCGTACGGAGAAATTCGAAGATAATGTCAGAACCTTCTGTATGAATCCAAATGGAATTGTGGTAAATGAGAATACGAATGGTATCATCACTGTAAACGGACACAGCTATGAGGGTGATGAGAAGAAGACAGAGAATACAAACTTTGCACTTCTGGTTTCCAAGCATTTTTCAGAACCGTTTAAAGACAGTAACGGATATGGTGAGAGTATCGCAAGATTATCTAATATGCTGGGCGGTGGTGTAATTGTACAGAGATTTGGAGATCTGGTTCGAGGCAGAAGAAGTACCGTGAAGCGTATTGAAGAAGGGCTGGTAACACCGACCTTAACGGCAACACCGGGTGATCTGAGTCTTGTTCTTCCAAAGCGTATCTTAGATGGAATCATGGAAATGATCTATGCACTGGATAAGGTAGCACCGGGAACAGCAAATGATGATACTCTGTTATATGGTGTAGAGGTTAAGTTCTACAACATGGAAGTGGAGTTGGATGAGAATCTGGAAAGCTGCCACAAGGGCTTATATGTGATCGGAGATGGCAGTGGCGTAACGCATTCGTTGTCCCATGCCTCCGCCAGCGGTGTCTATGTTGCCCGCCATATCATTGGAGAAGAATAGGATTGAATAAAAGCTGGAGCTGTCCTAATGGCATCCGCTAACATATAATATGAATCCCCCTATACATGACATTGACGGATTTTCGTTATGAACTGCACATTGCCAGTAAATACGAGTGCTTGTCTGAGCCGAAGACGAGTTAGCACAGGAGTATTTACGAATCAGGCATGTGCAGAGAATAGAAAATCCGGCACGTCATTATAGAGGGGTTCGTATTGTATGTGGACGAAGGCATTAAGACAGCTCCAGCTTTTCAATGACAAAGCCTGCATTTTCCATATGGTAGTCATTGCCACAGTAAGGGCAGATGCGCTGGCGTACGGAATCGAAGCTTGCGCCACAGGCAGGGCAGTGGACGGAAGTAATGGAGAAACCGGGCGGTTCCATGTAGGCGGTATTACGTCGGAGGGATACGTCGATACAGTCGCCCCGACGGTTTATGGCGCCATCATGTTCACTGTAGTTGATCCACCAGGTACGAAGATTCAGGCACAGTTCACTTCCCTCCATGTGGATATCATTGACAGTTAAAGCCTGCATGTAGGTCATCTCGATGATATCCTGAAAATATGGATCAAAAGAAGAACCACGATAGAAAGCAAGGTTTTCCGGGTGATCTGCCAGAACGGTCATGCGGATCAGGGAGATGATCTGGCCTTCAAATTTCTCGAAAGAAAAAACAGGATCATAAGGCGCAAATGCTCGTGAGATCTTTCCCTTTGCTGTCACATAAGACCAGAATGGAATACGTTTTCGACCGTCACGATTGAACTGCTTAATGATCAAAAGAATGGATGAAAGCATAAGTCCGGTGATGCCGCCGAAGATCAGTGTGACAAAATAGGACATGATCAGGCTGGCAGGAATCGGATTCTCCCAGTCTGAAAGAAAGGAAATAAAAGTAAATAGAAATACAACCAGAATAGTGATCCATATGGTGGAGCCTCGTTTGTTTACATTTTTCATGGAAGCATTATTCCGGATAAAATAGGTATTCGTGACACGCGGGAACAGATCCTTTATCTGGAAAACGGTGCTGCAGTATGGGCAACCCTGTGTCAGGGCAGCAACCGGATTGACAGCGCCACAGTTCGGACAGGTCATGGTCATATGATGAAGCTCTGCTTCATTTGGTGTATGCACAACCACCTCATACATGATATCATCTGATTTCCGGTCATATATGGTGCCGGATGTATTTTCAAATCGCAGATGCCGGTTGATCCTTTCGTCCATGGTATCAACGGAATACCAGACCGTGTTTCTTGTAAGATAAGAGGTGCCATTGGTGTCTTTGGCAGGCGTTGTGTAGTGGATCATTTGGATACCTTTGCGATTCAGACGTTCCTTCTGCAGGTGGAGGGCGTAGGAGGTATCACCGTCACAGCTCTTTGGCGGAAGGCCGGAATCATACCAGTGATTCAACTCTATGGCAAAATCATCATAAATGCTTTTGTGTTTTTCCCATGAAGGTTTGTATTTCTTAAATGCGGTCACCTGTTTTATATAGCGTATCAGTAATATAACGGCAATTATGATCAGTACGATGCCGATTCCAAGGAAAATAAATCTTGGCGTACGATCGATCTCGCAGGTGTATACAGAGGCAGACAGAATTCCTGCTGCCAGAACGCCGATGCTTTTAGGGAACAGAGTGGCATCCGGCAGTGAGACCGGATGATTTCGTTTGATATTTGATATTGGTGGGAGTATATCCATTCTTTTTCTCCTGTTAAAAATTTGATCATTGGGTAATATGGGGGAAATTATAAGAAAATAAATGCAATGTACGATATAAAACCATTTGTCCCATATAGGAAAAGTGTATAATGAAATATAGAAGATGTTCAGCATAAAATAAGAAAGGACCAAAGCATGAAAAAGCAGGAAACGGCAAATACATCGTTAAAAGAGAATAGAACACATGGAACGGTGCAGTATCCGATTGCTTTGTACGAATGGAACGGAGAAAATGAGTGGCATGTGGTTCCGCATTGGCATGAGGAAATGGAATGGCTCTATTTTCAAAAAGGCGATTTCCCGGTATGGATAAATACAAAGGAGTATCAGGTTCATGCACCGGCATTTATGTGCATCCATCCGGAAGAACTGCATGCACTGATCCTGGAAAAGGATGGTATAGAAAGTGCGGTTGTGTTCCCTCTTGATATCCTGTGCTTTGAACGGTATGATGCGGCGGAGGCGAAGGTGCTTGGCCCGCTTGCAGAAGGAAAGCTTCGGATGCCGGTTCTGTGCCAGAGCGGGGATGCGGCATTTGAAGAATTAAGTGCTTGTTATAAAGAGATCGAACAGATGCTCAGGCAGATGGAAGAATATGATACGAAGAAAGCGCAGCATCAGGATTCTTCAATAACGCGTGAGAACATGCCAGGAGAACCGAAACAGAATCTACAGAAAAATATGCTCTATTTGAATATCAAGGCAAAGATGTTAGAATTGATCGCAGTTGCATATAAGTATGACCTGTTTACAAGACAGGTCAGGGAAGACAGGGAAGAATCAGGAACGGTAGAGAATCTGAAAAAGGTGCTGCAGTATATCGGGGAGCATTACGGTTCACCGATCCGCTTGTCCGAACTGGCGGAGCTGGTCAATATGAATGAACAGTATTTTTGCCGATATTTTAAGAAGAATATCGGGAAGACGATCACAGAATATATCAATGTGATCCGTGTGGAGAAAGCGGCAACGGCACTTGCAGAGACAGAGGATAAGATCATAGATATTGCATCTGCTTGTGGATTTGACAATATCGGATATTTTATCAGACGCTTTAAAAAGGAGAAGGGCATGACACCTTCCGAATATCGTAAAAAGTCAAAATAGTACAATAAAATAGTCAATTTAAAGATAGAAAACCTCTTTGTATTCCGTATACTGTAATTAAAGTGTAAAAAGAACGAGTATCTGTATCCGATGGTGGAACAGATACAGACAGTATAAAAGGAACACAGGAGGTTTTTATAATGAAAAGAAAATGGTGGCATGGTAAAGTAGCATATCAGATATATCCAAAGAGTTTTCAGGATACAAATGGAGATGGAATCGGTGATCTTCGTGGCGTGATCGATCATTTAGATTATCTGAAAAGTCTGGGAATCGATATTATCTGGTTATCTCCGATCTATCAGTCTCCATTTGTCGATCAGGGTTATGATATTTCAGATTATTATAAGATCGATGAGATCTTTGGAACGATGGAAGAATTCGATGAGTTGTTAGCAGAAGCGAAGAAGCGGGATATGTATATCATTATGGATCTTGTTATTAATCACTGTTCTGATCAGCATGAATGGTTCCAGAAAGCATTAAAAGATCCGGAGGGTAAATATGGCGATTATTTTTATTTCCGTAAGGGAAAAGACGGCAATCCGCCAAGCAATTACCGGTCTTATTTTGGTGGAAGTGCATGGAAAAAGGTAGAAGGAACGGACTATTATTATCTTCATATGTTTGCAAAGGAACAGCCGGATCTGAACTGGAACAATCCTGAGGTATTAAATGAATTATATACCATGATCAACTGGTGGCTGGATAAGGGCGTTGCGGGTTTCCGTATCGATGCGATCATCAATATCAAGAAAGATCTGAGTTTTCCGGATTATGAGCCGGACGGACCAGATGGAATGACAGGAATCTTCCATATGGTTGAGGGCGTCGATGGCGTTGGTGAACTGTTAGAGGATCTGAAGAAGCATACATTTGAAAAGTACGATGCGTTTACAGTTGCTGAAGTATTCAATATGAAGAAGGATGAGCTGGAAGAATTTATCGGTGACGACGGACATTTTTCAACGATGTTTGATTTCTCAGCGCATGAGATGACCTTTGGCGATCATGGCTGGTACGATGCGAAGAAGGTCAGATTTGATGATCTGAAAAAGGAGATCTTCCATGCACAGAAGGAATGTGAAGATGTTGGCTTCCTTGCAAATATTATAGAGAATCACGACGAGCCGAGAGGTGCGAGCCGTTATCTGCCGGATTACCTTCAGAATGAAGACGGAATCAAATTACTGGGAACGATCAGTGTTATGCTGCGTGGTATTCCGTTTATTTATCAGGGACAGGAGATCGGTATGCGTAACTGTCATATGGCTTCGATCGATGATTACAATGATATTAGTACAAAGAATGAATATGCAGTTGCAATCGATGCTGGCTGTACGGTAGAAGAAGCGATGGAAGCCTGCTATGAGAACAGCAGGGATAATGCCAGAACACCAATGCAGTGGGATGATTCTGCACAGGCAGGATTTACAACCGGAACACCATGGCTCTTTGTAAATCCAAATTATAAAGAGATCAATGTAAAAGAACAGCTTGGCAGGGAAGATTCAGTATGGTACTATTACCAGAAGCTGATCGCACTTCGTAAGTCCGAGGACTACAAAGAAGTATTTACCTATGGCAAGGTCGTTCCAATGTTTGTGGAGAAGGATGGAATATTTGCATATGCAAGAAAGACGGAAGACCAGACCGTTTACATTATAACGAATTACAGCAGAGAAGATATCACGGTTGATCTGCTGACTGCAAATGAGCAGCCGAAGCTTCACGTTTTGTTAGATAATAAGAATGACGTATGCTTAAATGGCAACCGTATACGGTTAAGCTCCGGGCAGGCAGTGATCCTGGGATAATGCTTTGAATAATTGATCAACATATAAAACCATTAAAATGATGGCGAAACAGTGCTTAAAAACCATCATTTTGATGGTTTTTATTAGTTACAAGGAAATTAATATATGATATTCTGTTAAAAAGTGGAAATAAATTAGGGGTATTATAATGGCATAGAAATGGGGTGCATATATGAGAAGAAATTACAGGGAAGGTATCGGCAGATGGCTGGCAGGAGTGCTGGTTATCAGCATGACACTTGGACAGATAACAGGCTGTCAGGTGACAGGTGGGGATCAGAATGGGGGAACAACTTCCGGGTATCTAACAGAAGAAAATACTGACAAGGCAGATGGCTCACAGACGACAACCGAAGAACCGACCACAGAAGAAGAGTGGAAATCGATCGTCTCGGGGGAATACTACAAGCAGGCAAAGGTATCCGGATATACGAATCTGTATCAACTGGATATGAAAGTAGAGGAAGATAATATTTACATCAATAAGATGTTTGCTTTTGGGGATGCCCTTGGAATCCAGTATGGCGTAGGAGAAGACGGTTATCTGGCACTATATGATCTGGCGGATCTCAGGCAGAAAGCGGTTGTAAGCTGCCCGAAGGATACATATGCATCAGATGTATTTTCAAATGGAACCGATGAGGTGGTTCTCTATGATAAAGGCAACAAAGAGCTGATCCGTTACGGATCCTTGTTGGATAATGAGTCTGTTATGCCAATCGAAAAAGGGACACCGGACAGTTATCTGATGTCAAAGGATCTCACCGGCTTCTTCTATACAAATGCAGAGGATGGACAGATCTATGAATATGATCTGCGGTCAGGGGAAGAGTCAGAGGTGTGTCCGGCATATTCAGGAGAAGGAAAAGATACAACGCTGCTAGGATATGCGGAAGAACCGGAGTATCTGGTGGTGTCGGCATATGATAATACGGCAGAACGTGTGGAGGTCAGATGTTATAGTGTGACCGGTGAAGATATAAAAGAAACCGGTGATTATGATATCGTGCAATTTGAAGGAAGTGGGGATAAGTACTACGCATCGGTATATGCGGATGGTCAGGTCTATCAGGTGTATGGAGAAACTTCCGGGGAAGAAGCGGGTATTTTGTTCCCAGATAATACAGGTGATTTTCAGGTTGGCTGCGATGTAGAACATGGTCTGGCTATGTATGGCAGTTCCAGCCAGTCGCAGGAGACGAATACACAGAAGCTGCAGTTCCGGATCTATAATGTGGATACCAGTAAATGTGAAAGCAGACTTGCAGTAACATTTCCGTTTGATGAAACAAATTATATCTATATCGATCAAGGTACTTATATAGATACATACAACTTCTTTGTATTTTCAACGAGCGGACTCACACCGGAAGTATACATATGGGATCTGAACGATGCACGCAGCATTTCCGGTGATTCCAGAGTCTACCGTTATCCATGGAGTTATCTGGATCATCCGTCTGATGAGCTGAAGCAGGAGCTGCGGCAGCAGGCAAAGGATATCGGAGATCAAAATGGTGTAGAGATACATATATTTGATGAAGTGTCGGAGTGCAGCAAGGATATCTACCGTTATGAGGCATCAGACAATGCACTTCTGACTGCTCAGTCATTGGAAGTTCTGAAGAATGAGTTGAAGAAATATCCGGATCGGATGTTGAAAAATCTGGATGATGGATATGGAAGCATATTAAAGATCTATCTGGCAGGTGCGATCATAGGAACAGATGAAACGGCACTTACAACAGCTGCCGGAGTTCAGAATACTCTGGAGAATGACACATTTCTGGTTATTGATATCAATGATCAGTCCTCCTATATCAGCACGATCCACCACGAGATCTTCCATGCGATCGAGAACCATATGAATTACACCGACTGTTGGTTTGATGAAGGAATTTGGTCGGAGTGCAACCCGGATGGATTCGATTATGATTACGATTATATTGCAAATGAAAATAGCTATGACAATACCTATGTTGCATTTTCATCCGGTGATGCGTCAGAGATTGCATTTATTGATACCTACTCAAAAAGCTTTCCAAATGAAGACCGTGCGAGAGTATTTGAATATGCCATGACGGATCAGCAGAATGATAATGGATTCTTTAGCTATGAAAGAATACGGAAAAAGTTAAAGGTGATATCGGATCAGATGAGTGCATGTTTCCCGGAGGATGATGGAGCGACACTTATGCCGTGGGAAAGAGTATTGATGTATGAAAAATAGCAAGATTACGTTTAAAACCGCTTGACACTGGAAAGACTTCTGTTGTACTATGAGATTTAGTTTAACAGCATAAATGCAAGGAAAAAGAGGAGTACCATAAAAGAACTGCCAGAGAGGAAGATCCACAGGCTGAAAGGTCTTTCGAGGAAATTTGTGGGAAGGTAGCTTTGGAGCAGCACATCCGAAATGTTCAGTAGGATGCGCCGGGTCGTTCCCGTTACAGAATAAGATGAGTGATAAATTAAGGTGGTAACGCGTAAGATACGCCCTTTGGAACAGAGATGTTTCAAAGGGCTTTTTCTATGTAAGAAGATTGATTCTGTAAAGGAAAAACGCTCCACTAAAGATGCTATAAAAACAGAAAGGATGGAACAGATGAAAGAACTGGAAAAGACATACAATCCGGCCGACATAGAAGACAGGCTGTACAGAAAATGGGAAGATAAGAAATATTTTCATGCAGAGGTAGATCGCAGTAAGAAACCATTTACGATCGTTATGCCGCCTCCAAATGTAACCGGACAGCTTCATATGGGTCATGCCCTGGACAATACGATGCAGGATATCCTCATTCGTTTCAAAAGAATGCAGGGCTACAGTGCATTATGGCAGCCGGGTACAGACCATGCAGCGATCGCTACAGAGGTAAAGGTAACAGAGAAATTAAAGGCAGAAGGCATTGATAAGAAGGAGATCGGCAGAGAGGCTTTCTTACAGCATGCCTGGAAATGGAAAGAAGAATACGGCGGAAGAATCGTAAATCAGTTAAAGAAGCTGGGTTCATCTGCTGACTGGGACAGAGAGCGTTTTACAATGGACGAGGGATGTTCAGAAGCAGTTAAGGAAGTATTTGTTAATCTCTATGAAAAGGGATATATCTACAAAGGTTCCAGGATCATCAACTGGTGTCCTGTATGTAAGACATCCATTTCGGACGCAGAGGTAGAGCATGTAGAACAGGAAGGACATTTCTGGCATATCAATTATCCGATCGTTGGAGAAGAAGGAAGATATGTAGAGATTGCAACGACCAGACCGGAAACCCTGCTTGGTGATACGGCAGTTGCTGTAAATCCAAAGGATGAGCGTTATAAGGATATCATCGGTAAGATGCTGAAGCTTCCTTTAACAGACAGAGAGATTCCTGTTATCGCAGATGAATATGTAGATATGGAATTCGGAACAGGCTGTGTAAAGATTACACCTGCACATGATCCGAACGACTTCGAAGTAGGTAAGAGACACAATCTGGAAGAAATCAATATTTTAAACGATGATGCTACGATCAACGAGAAGGGCGGCAAATACGCAGGCATGGATCGTTACGAAGCAAGAAAAGCAATGGTAGCAGATCTGGAAAAAGAAGGTCTTCTTGTAAAGGTTGTACCACACACACATAACGTAGGAACACATGACAGATGTAAGACAACGGTAGAGCCAATGATCAAGCCACAGTGGTTTGTCCGTATGAAGGAAATGGGCCAGGCAGCTCTTGACCTGATCAAGACAGATGAGCTGGAATTTGTACCGGAGCAGTTTGATAAGACATACATCCACTGGCTTGAAAATATCCGCGACTGGTGTATCTCCCGTCAGCTTTGGTGGGGACACAGAATTCCGGCTTATTACTGTGATGAGTGTCATGAGACGATCGTTTCCAGAGAAGTTCCGACGGTATGTCCGAAATGTGGATGCACACATCTGACACAGGATGAAGATACACTGGATACATGGTTCTCATCCGCACTCTGGCCATTCTCAACACTTGGCTGGCCAAAGAAGACACCGGAATATGAATATTTCTATCCGACTGACGTACTTGTAACCGGATACGATATCATCTTCTTCTGGGTTATCCGTATGGTATTCTCCGCACTGGAGCAGACAGGAAAGAGCCCATTTAAGCATGTTCTGATCCACGGACTGGTTCGTGACGATCAGGGACGGAAGATGAGTAAGTCTCTTGGAAACGGTATCGATCCGCTTGAGGTTATTGATAAATATGGTGCAGATGCCCTTCGTCTGACACTGATCACAGGTAATGCACCGGGAAATGATATGCGTTTCTATTGGGAGCGTGTAGAAAATTCCAGAAACTTTGCAAATAAGATCTGGAATGCATCCAGATTCATTATGATGAATATGGAAAAGGCGGATTTCTCAAATGTAAAATTATTTGATCTTACGATCGCTGACCGCTGGATCTTATCCAAGGTCAATGATCTGGCAGTTGAGATGACAGATAACATGGAGAAATACGAGCTGGGCATCGCAGTTTCCAAGGTATATGACTTCATATGGGAAGAATTCTGTGACTGGTATATCGAGATGGTTAAGCCAAGACTTTACAATGATGCAGACGAGACAAAGGCAGCAGCCCTCTGGACATTAAAGACAGTTCTGATCCGGGCATTGAAATTATTGCATCCATATATGCCGTTTATCACGGAGGAGATCTTCTGTAATATTCAGGATGAGGAAGAATCTATTATGATCTCTGACTGGCCTGTATATAAAGAGGAGTGGAGCTTCAAGCAGGATGAAAATGCAGTTGATACGATCAAGTCTGCGGTTCGTGCGATCCGTAATCTGCGTACCGGTATGAATGTACCGCCAAGCAAGAAAGCAACCGTATATGTTGTATCTGCTAAGAGTGAGATCCGTGATATATTTGAAGCGTCAAAGAATTTCTTTGCAACACTTGGATATGCAAGTGAGGTATTCATTCAGGACAGCAAGAATGGTATTGACGAGAATGCAGTCTCTACCCTGATACATGATGCCGCACTCTATATTCCGCTTGCAGAGCTGGTTGATATCGACAAAGAGATCGAGCGTCTGGAGAAAGAATCCGGTCGTCTGGCCGGCGAGATCAAGCGTGCATCCGGTATGCTTGCAAATCCTAAATTTGTAGATAAAGCACCGGCTGCCAAGGTAGAAGAAGAAAAAGCCAAGCTTGCTAAATATACAGAAATGAAAGCCCAGGTTGAAGAACGTCTGGCTCAGTTAAAGAAGTAATAACAGAGACGCAAGGCTGTGTCCATACATGAATCGAAACGACAGTGTCGACAGAAACGATTCATGGTATAAATTCAAAAAGAAAGAAACAGGCTGGCTGATCCGCATATAAAAGCACTGATAATACAGATGTTTTCATATCGTATCAGACAGCCTGTCTGGTATATGAGAATGATACAGGATATAGAACCAAAACGGTTTCATAATGAATATGCATATCGAAAACCGCCGAAGTATGATGATGTGATCCTTGCATTTTCCGAGAAACTGATCCTTGCCAAAAAGGTGGAGGATGAGCATGAGCTGGTCTGGCTCACTGTCTCGGAATATAAAAGCTATATAGGAATAAATGATACGGTCACGCAGGATGCATCATGGCAGGATAATCTGACCTACCTGTTTGTGATCGATGACAGACAGTATTTTCTGTATCGGCCGCAAGATCTTGTCCGAACAACAGAGACTTATTATGCTGAAAGATCAGCGAATAGAGCAGCTGATGTAAATTTGGGGGAGCGTCTGGAGATTCCGGGTTATGAATACCGGAGCATGTATAAGACCAGAAGCTGCAAGCCAAAGGAAGAAGTGCTTGCGGCGGCAACCGGATGGCATCTGCATCTGTGGTATTCGATGAACCGCTATTGTGGAGCCTGCGGAACGCCTGTGCTCCCGGATGAGAAAGAACGGATGCTCCGTTGTCCGTCATGCGGACATCTGATCTTCCCAACGATCGCACCGGCAGTAATTGTAGGAGTGACAGATGGCGATTGTATCATTCTTACAACTTACGCTGCAAGAGAGTATAAACGATACGCCCTGATCGCCGGCTTTACGGAAATAGGTGAGACGGTAGAGGAAACGGTTCGGCGTGAGGTGATGGAGGAAGTCGGAATACCGGTTAAGAATATCCGGTATTACAAATCACAGCCGTGGGGATTTGACAGCAATCTGCTGATGGGATTCTTCTGTCAGGCAGACAGAAAAAAGTCAGATGAACATGGACCGGAGCTGACCATCGATCATGAAGAACTTGCAAGCGGCGAATGGGTAGAGCGTGAGCAGATTCCGGACTATGGAGAACATCTGAGCCTGACACATGAGATGATGATGCAGTTTAAACGATATGGACAGGGTGTGTTTGATCTGAAAACAGACCGATCACTATAAAAAAAATAAAAATAAAGTTATAGTATTTGATATTTGAATAAAATAAAAAAAATAATAAAAAAAGAAAAGCATATGGTTGAAAATAATTTCATATATTATAAAACCTGTGTTAAAAAGTAATAAAAAACGATTTGTTTCTGAAAAGCTGTTGGTTGACAAAACAAAAGCGGATGGTATAATGAGCCAAAAACCAGCTGGTAATACCAGTGTACCATACGATTTTGCAATGAGGCATTGAGAATGATCAGTGCCTCATTATTGTATCAGGATGTATTTCTGTTACAGTAAACACTTCAGGAACTGAGTAATCAGAAAAGTGAGGTATTATCAAGATGAAAGAAATCAATGCAGAGGAATTAAAAGGAAATCTGATCGAAATGATCAACAAAAAGTGGGCACTTGTAACTGCAGGAGATCATGAGAAGGCAAATACGATGACAGTAAGCTGGGGTTCCTTTGGTGAATTCTGGTCAAAGCCTGTTATAACGATTTATATCCGACCACAGAGATATACAAAGCAGTTTATCGATGAACAGAAGGAATTTTCCGTTTGTGTGCTTCCGGAAGAGTACAGAAAGGCACTGACTTATTGCGGAAGAACATCCGGTAAGGATGTAGCGGATAAATTTGCAGGAGCAGGGATCACCCTTGATTTCTGTGGTGATGTTCCGGTTATCAAGGAGGCAGGCATTACACTCATTTGCAGAAAAATGTGCGAAGGAGATATTGATCCTGCTACCTTTGCTGATCCTGAGGAAGGAGCAAAGGTATATCCGGATAAGGATTATCACAGATACTATATCGCAGAGATTGAAAAGGTACTTGTACCGGATGAATATTAAATTAATACGGGCGTTCGCGCCCGAGAAAGAACAGTCCGGCAGCGCCGGGACCGCAGTGGGATGCGGTAATTGTACCGGCATTTAAGATGCGTACCGGATGGGTGACATTCGGAAATGTCTGTAGGACGGAGTTCTTTAACAGATAAGCAAGCTCGGGGCAGGCAGCATGGGAGATGAAGCATTTTCCATTGTAGTCTGTCCCGTTTTCTGCGTAGTATTCCATCTCAGAGATCACCTCTCTTACGGCGCGCTTCTTGCCACGGACTTTTGTATAGGCATCTGCCATTCCGTTCTGATCCAGCCGGATCAGAGGATGAATGTTCAGGATCGATGCGATATGGGAAGCAGCGCCGCTGATCCGTCCGCTATGGTGCAGAAAGGTGAGATCGGTTGTAAAAAACTGATGATGGATACAGGTACGATGCTTCATGATCCAGTCGGCAGCTGTTGCCAATGAAAGACCTTCATCCCGCATATCGGCAACGTAGTCCGTTAACAATCCATACCCTCCTGCACCGCAGAGAGAATCAATGACCTGCAGCTGCTTTCCCGGATAGTTCTTTTTTATTGCTGCCGCCGCACGATAGGCATTATTTGCCGATCCGCTTAAGGCGGAGCTGAATGTGATATGAAGCACATCACCATTCCGTATCAGTCCTTCAAAGAAATCATAATAGGAAGCTTCGTTGATCTGGGAGGTTGTAGGCAGCAGCCCTTTTTCCAACATCTTATAATACTTCGGCATCAGATCTGGATTTCGTTCCATGTTATCCTCGTATACATGTTCATGAATGATGTAAGTATAAGGAATGACCGCAATTTCCCGTTCATTCAGATAAGAATATGACAGATCCGTTGTCGATTCACACGATAAGATAAAATTTCTCATGATAAAAACCTCCAATACAATTTCCGATATATTTCCTGTATTAGTATTACCGGTGTTGATGAAAATACTCTTTGAAAAAATTGTTATTATTGCGTATTTAGTAAATGACTTACTTGCATGGTTCATTGTAATATGGTTTGATCTGACTGGATATGATAATAAGTTTCAAAATATAAGATTGCATTGGCTGATTTTGATAATTGGAATAATACATATTATTGCAACAACGATTTGCTGCGTGTTTTTCTATAAGAAAGCGAGAACAAAGTATAAGATTCAAATTGGAAGCAAGCTGTTCGTATTCAATGAGATTATGGCATTATTGCCTTATTTGTATTTAATGTTCACTTGGATTATCATATAACTCGGAACTTACGGAGGAAAATAGTAATGGCACTGTTCCTACTGATTACATATATAGTAATTTTAATATTTCAAATAATATTATTTGTGATAACCATTCGCAAGAAAACAAAAAAACTTTGGCGGATATTGTTTTCGGCAGAACTAATTCCGCTGCTTATATCCATAGGACTGATGATTTACTATAAT
>ULYR01078881.1_pt1 | contig 42310 bp, 31 predicted proteins | sample 1962341 | NCBI WGS metagenome assembly ULYR01 (sample SAMEA4835868, study PRJEB28245) | human gut metagenome | biome: gut microbiome; material: fecal sample | place: Denmark | collected 2008 | reverse complement strand
AGAACTATCGGTAGCTTGCTATCATAGTCAAAGCTGAATGACATAACAGAAGCACATTAAGCAAAAGACTATTTCTACAAGCTGCTAATTTTGTTCTTTTTTAAGTATAAAAAAATTTTATTAAACCTATTGATTTTGTAGGCTATCAGGTGTATAATATAAATCGGACTAAATCTGTCGTCTTTACCGCATCCCTTTACAGTGCGTTAAACGGCATTTAGCATAAAGCAGAAAGAAAGGAACGATAGTATAAATGCTTAAAACAACGATATACCTTGACAATGCGGCTACCACAAAGATAAGCGATAACGTTCTCAACGCTATGCTGCCCTATCTTACGGAGGAATACGGCAACCCCTCCTCCATCTACACTCTCGGAAGAAATTCCGCAATAGCCGTAAACAAGGCAAGACATCAGGTCGCACAGGCGCTCGGCTGTGAGGACAGCGAGGTTTATTTCACAAGCTGCGGCAGTGAGAGCGACAACTGGGCGATAAAAAGCACCGCAAAAATGATGGCGCTAAAAGGCAAGAAACACATAATCACTTCTGTATTCGAGCATCATGCGGTTCTGCACACAATGGATTCTCTGAAGAAGGATGGTTTTGAAATAACCTACCTTCCCGTTTATTCAAACGGTATAGTTAAAGTCGAGGACGTAGCAAACGCAATCCGTCCCGATACAGCCCTTGTCACGATAATGTATGCCAACAACGAGATAGGCACGATACAGCCCATTGCCGAGATCGGCGAGCTGTGTAAGCAAAAGGGTGTCATCTTCCACACAGACGCAGTACAGGCTATCGGCAACGTCCACATCAACGTAAAAGAGCAGAATATAGATATGCTCTCCCTCAGTGGTCATAAAATACACGCACAGAAGGGTTGCGGTGTTCTTTATGTAAACAAGAAATACCGCCTTCCTCCCCTTATTGACGGAGGCGCTCAGGAAAGAGGCAGACGTGCCGGCACAGAAAACGTTCCTGCTATAGTAGGACTCGGCGTAGCTATAACAGATGCCGTAAACGGTATAGATTCCAAGAACGAAAAGCTGAAAAAATTCAGCGACAGGATATATAACGAGATAATGAAGATTGACCGTGTCCATTTAAACGGCGACAGAGAAAAGCGTATGCCGAGCAACCTGAACTTCTCGTTTGAGGGCGTAGAGGGCGAGAGCTTACTGCTCCAGCTTGACCTTCAGGGCATTGCCGCATCGAGCGGTTCCGCCTGCACATCAGGCTCACTTGACCCCTCGCACGTTCTTCTGAGCATAGGACTTCCCCACGAGGTAGCGCACGGCTCACTGCGTATCTCAATGTCAGAGTACACGACTGAGGAGGAGATAGACAAGCTGCTCGAGGTTCTCCCCGTTATTGTAAACAAGCTCAGAAGTATGTCGCCCCTGTGGGATCATATCGTCAAGGGCGAAACATTCAAAATAAAGTAAACATTGATTTATTCGAAAGGAAGTATTACTGATGATTTATTCTGAAAAGGTAATGGATCACTACGCCAACCCCAGAAACGTAGGCGAGATTGAAGATGCAAACGGTGTCGGCGAGGTCGGCAACGCAAAGTGCGGCGATATAATGAAAATGTACCTTAAGATTGAGGACAACACAATAAAGGATGTCAAGTTCAAGACATTCGGTTGCGGTGCGGCAATCGCCACAAGTTCCATCGCTACCGAGATGATAAAAGGCAAGCCCTTATCCGAAGCACTGAAGCTGACCAATAAAGCGGTCGTAGAAGCGCTTGACGGTCTGCCTCCGGCAAAGCTCCACTGCTCCGTACTTGCAGAGCAGGCTATCAAGGCGGCTATTGCCGACTACTACACAAGACAGGGAATCGACCCCACCCCCTTTGTAGGCGAGATAAAGGACGACCACTGCGACAGCTGCTGCGGTATATGACCCTATTCTTATATTATAACAAACAGCCTTGCGAAACCCGCAAGGCTGTTTTGCATACCGTGAACACATCGCCCACTACCCTATAATCTTCTCCATCCACACCATATCATACTCCCTGCCGAATTTTTCGGCACATTTATGAAACTTTCCCACAAGCGTATACCCCTGCTTTTCGTGAAACCAGGTACTGTCGTGGTTCAGATACTCATCGTCTTTATCCGTGCTTGCTATGCAGGCATACGCATTCCTTACCCCCATATCCGCAAGCCGTTTTTCAAGTTCCCTATATAACGCTGTTCCCGTACCGTGACGCTTTTCATTCACATCAACATATATCGACGTTTCGGCAGAACGCTCATAGGCCGCCCTGTCCTTGAACACTCCGGCATAGGCGTATCCCGTTATCTTTCCGTCACGCTCAGCTACTATGTAAGGATATTTCTTCAGCGTTTTTTCTATCCTCCGCCTGAAATCCTCTGCAGACGGCACATCAATCTCATACGTTACCGCCGTATTTATAATATAGTAAGAATAGATGCCTAGCAGTTCTTCTGCGTCAAAGGGCGTTGCCGTCCTTATTTCTATATCTTCTTTCACTCCGCACTTCCTTAAAAACATATTAAAAGCAAAAGTGCCACAGCAATACCGCCGTGACACTTCATTGTGCTTTATCGGATTTTATAATGCCTCCGAGCCTTTTTCGGGAGATTCGATTATCTCATCCTCCACTCCGTCCTCGGTAAAGGAAAAACTCTTCTTGTCCGCATCATCGTCAACATCGGAAATATCAACATCAACTCCGCTGTTTATCGACACTACCATATCCTTGAGATTGTTTATCTCGTTTTTGAAAGCCGTGCCTGTTGTAGCCGCCTTCTTCATAAGCTCTGCGCTCTTTTCCCTGCCTGCCGATACGATCTCGTTCACGCTCTTTGTGAGCTTTTCACTGCCTGTCTTTACTGCGCCCGTGCAGTAGACCGAAGCCTTGTGGAGCTTATCACTGCAGTTTTTCTTCATAGCCGCTACAGCCTCAGGATTTTTATCTATATATTTCTTAGCTAAAATATACCCCGTACCGACAGCCGCCGCAATACCGAAAAATATCATTGCTTTATTCATACTAAACATCCTTTCCGGGTAAAACCCCGTTTGCTTATACTCAGTATATACCATTTTTTACGAAAAGTAAAGCCTATTTTGTCGGATTTACTGCCTCAAGGCGATATATCGGAAATCCCTGCTCGGAAAATCTCTTTTCATACTCCGTCACAATATTTCCTTCAAATCCGCTGTTATGCAGATCAAGGCTGACATTCTTCAGCTTGAAGCCGCACTGCGACAGATTCTCTATCGAAAACTCGAACAGCTTCATATTGTCGGTTTTCTGATGTATCTCACCGCCCGGTATAAGTATGTGCTTATATATCTCAAGAAATACAGGATGGGTAAGACGGTGCTTTTTATATGTTTCCTTAGGATAAGGACAGCTGAAATTAAGATAAATGCGTTCTACCGAATTTTCGGGGAAGAATTTTTCAAGATACTCCGCTTTACCCATAAGAAATTTCAGGTTAGGCAGATTTTCCTTTACCGCAAGCTCCATAGCGCTGACTATTACGTTTCTTGCCATCTCCACCGCAATAAAATTAATATCCGGGTTACGCCTTGCCGCTTCAACCGCAAAGCCGCCCTTTCCGCAGCCTACCTCAAGATGAACAGGATTATCATTGCCGAATATCTCCCGCACATCAAGCGTTCTCTGCTGTGTTTCACCTCTTTGCTCTGCGGCATAATCCACAAGCCAGCCGAGATTCACGTTGCCGCAAGCGTCAAGACGTTCATCAAGGTATTTTTTTCTTCTCATTCTCATAAGTGTTACCGCCTTATCTCGTTGCCGACAGCATAACGTAATACGTCTTGAAACGTACCTTGTCAACAATGTTTCTCGTTGTGTTGTCAAGCACCACGATATTCATTCCACGCTCGTTGAGCGAGTAGTTCTTGTTGCCCATTTTGACAATCGATTCATCTGCGTCGCTGATTATCTGCGTCCTATAGCCCAGCACATCAATAACGCCTGTATCGATCCTGTCATCCGACAGCTCCTCACGGACAACCTTGCCGCCTTCTATTATCGCAATATAACGCTGATTTTTCTGAGCCGTAAGCAGCTTTTCAAGCCCCAGATTCTTTACAGCCGATAAAGCACCGTCATTATATCCGCCCGTCACATCTCCTCTTGCCGAGATTATGGCAGTGAAATTCTCGCCCTCTTTCAGCCTGTACATATAGTTAAGGAAATTATCCTCGCTTCTGAGGTTAGTGTTCTTTTCGTCCTTGCTTTCTTTTGAAAGCACAAACTCCGTATACTGCGGAGCAATGCTCTTGTACGGCATAACTCCGTGGAAGCCCTTCTTCGATACCGTAAGGCCGAAATAGTTGTACCACAGGTTAGCGCCCACCACTACAACAAGGAAAGCCGCAAATATCGTAACAGGACGTGTAACGAAGTTCACAAAACCGTTCCTTCTCTTTTTGAACACCCTGTTCTTCGGCATATATCTTTCGTCAGCCTCAAACCGCTCTCCGAATACAGACGAATAATTCTTCTGCTTTTCGGGCTTTTTGTTTTCCACAGCTTCAACCGGCTTTGACACTATATCGCTGTCGCCACCGTCCTCAGCCATGATTTCGGCTAAAATCCTCTGCTTTTCCTTTTCTATATCGCTCAGTTCAGGCTCCGCCTTTTCCGGTACGGGCCGTGAAACTTCTTTTTCCTTTTTGGGTTCGGCGGCATACTTCTTGGCATATTTTTCGGGATGCTTGGAACGTATGACCTCGTCAACCGTTTTATCGAATTCAACCACAGCATCGGGATTTTTCCTGCGTGCAAGATAAACCTTTGCGCAGTTCATATAGTACCTTGCTATTGACGGTATGAACATTATCATCATAATGTACAGATACATCGAGAAACGCTCGATAACAAAGTGCTTTGTCGCTATAAACCATATAATAAAGTTGAATATTGCAAAGTTCGTGAACAGTGCCGACTCTTTCGGATATGCCTTTCCGTATCCCGTGAAATGTGCGATAAGCGCAAGTGCCGTGATTATCGCAGGCACTATAATATAAACAGGTGAATAGCCCTGCGTGATAAAGTTAAGTTCAAGATAGCCCTTGTACTGTGGAAGAAGCACAACCGCAAGCCGCAATATCGGCCACGAAAGCAGATATACAAGCGCTGTCAATATCGCATATATCGGTACGGTTATCTTTGTGGGCTTTATGAACGCCGCAATCAGATACAGCGGTATCAGCACTATTACTGTGCTATGGAACAGACACGCTAAGAAAATAAACAACAGCACCATGAAATGATTGCGTTCCTTCATAAATCTGTAAGCGCAGAGTATGATTGCAAACGCTATCGACTGACGGATAAAGCTCAGCGAGCAGTAGAAGAACGTCAGCGATATGAACATCATCGTTGACATCCATATATTTTCACTGTAACGGAATATCGCATACGCCGTAGGTATAAGTATCAGCAGTGCGTACACCGCATACATTATATTCACATCTGCGGTAAACATCGAGATCAGCTTTGTGACGATCGTAAAGCCCGGTTCATACCCATAGTTGAATATCGAAAGTCCGGGTGCATTCTTGATATTCCAGAAAATATAGATATACGAATAATAATCGTTTCCCAGTCCGTATCTGAATACGCTTATAAGATACATTGCCCCGAATGTCACGATAACATAACAGAGCTTCTTCACCACATTCGGCTTATGCTCGATGAGCGGATAAGCAAGCACAAGCACAAGTGCCATAAGTATAAGATATACTGCCATAGTTTTTCCTTTCGTAATAAAAAAATAAAGCACCGCACAACTGCAAAGTTACCACCAAGCAGAAAATGCAGTGCATATTCATCAGATAATTATGTATTTTCCCTGTGTCACAACAGGCGCAACATCAAGCGTAAAATCAACTCCGCATGACATTCCTGCGGTTTTCAGCGTTTTCTCCACAGCATCATACGCCATTTTCGGAGAATTGTTCTCCTGGCTTAAGTGACCGAGTATCAGACGGCTTGTACCTTTTGCGACAAGCTCCCTACAAAACTCAGCCGAACAGCCGTTTGAAAGATGTCCGTGATCCCCCGAAATCCTCGTTTTGAGATATGGCGGATATTTCGGATTTCCCTTTAACAGCACAGGATCGTAATTTGCCTCTATATATACCGTGTCGCTTCCGAGCAGATTATCCCTCACCTCATCGGTAACATAGCCTAAATCGGTACAGCAGGCGACCTTATGCTCGCCGAACTTCAGGGTGTACCCTACGCTTTCCGCAGCATCATGCGGTGTATGAAAAAAATCAATATCCATATCGACAGGTACGCTCTTTATTTCCGACAGCGGATGAATAACCGCCGTCTGCTCTACCAGCTTGTCAGAAAACAGCCTTCTTGCTGTGCCGTCCGATGCGTACACAGGAACAGACGTTCTTTTCGTTATCTGTCCGAGTGCTTTTGTGTGGTCTATATGCTCGTGTGTCACAAGCACAGCCTTCACCGCCTCAAACGGTATACCGCAGAGTGCCAGACCTTCCCTCAGCGCCTTGAAACTGCATCCTGCGTCAACAAGTACGCCCGATGTGCTGTCACCGACAAAAACGCTGTTGCCCTTGCTTGAAGAGCATACAGGAACAACCTTTGCCATCAGAGTGCCTTTCTCATCTTTTCGTCATCGGGATAATAACGCTTTACTATATCAGCGCCAAGTGCCCTCAGCTTTATTTCCATATTCTCATATCCACGCTCAATATGGTGAATATCTTCGATTTCCGTAGTACCCTGCGCCGCAAGTCCTGCAATGATAAGCGCCGCACCGGCCCTGAGGTCGCTCGCCTTTACCGGAGCGCCCGTAAGATGATCCACGCCTCTTACTACCGCTACCCTGCTGTCAACGGTAATATCCGCACCCATTCTGCGAAGCTCGTCAACATACTTGAAACGTGTATCGAATATGCTCTCCGTTACCATACTTGTACCGTTCGACATTGCCAGGAGCGTTGTCATCTGCGGCTGCATATCTGTAGGGAATCCCGGATGTGGAGAAGTCTTTATATCCGTACCCTCATAATGAGGTCTGCCGACTACCCTTACATTATCCGTATCGTCCTCTATCTCAACATAAACGCCTATCTTGCGCAGCTTTGCCGTAATAGGCTCAAGGTGCTTCGGTATAACGTTCTTGAGCGTAATATCACCGCAGGTAGCCGCCGCAGCCACCATAAACGTTCCCGCTTCTATCTGGTCGGGGATAACCGAATACTCTGTGCCGTGAAGCTGTGAAACGCCCTTCACCTTGATAACGTCCGTACCTGCGCCCATAATATCCGCACCCATAGAGTTGAGGAAATTCGCAAGGTCCACTATATGAGGCTCCTTGGCGGCATTTTCAATTATAGTCAGCCCCTCTGCCTTTGCACAGGCAAGAAGCGCATTTATCGTTCCTCCGACAGTCACCTTGTCGAAATATATCTGCGTACCGATAAGCCTGTCAGCCGAAAGGTCAACGATACCGTGCTTTATATCAGTCTTTGCACCAAGCGCCTCAAAGCACTTGATATGCTGATCGATAGGTCTGCTGCCAAGGTCGCACCCACCCGGTAGCGGCACGCTTGCCTTCTTGAATCTGCCGAGCAGCGCACCTAAAAAATAACTGCTTCCTCTTGTGGAGCGGGCAAGCTCATAAGGTACCGTTCCGTCCTTGATTCTGGACGTATCCACCTCTATCTTCGACTTACTCAGCCTTCTTATCTGCGCTCCCATGCTCGAGAGTATCTCAAGAGCAACATCAACATCACTGATTGACGGTACATTTTCCAGTATGCACTTATCTTCTGCAAGTATCGCCGCAGGAATTATAGCTACCGCCGCATTTTTCGCTCCGCTTATCCGCACTTCGCCTCTCAGCGGAGTGCCGCCTTTTATAATAAACTTTTCCAAAAGTCACACTTCCTCGATTCGCTGAAATATAGAATTCAATATAATAAAACGCCCTTTAAGGCTCTGTATCTCATAAAACAGTGCGTCGGAATGATATTCGGGTACATACCGACACAGTATAAAATTATTATAGCATATCTGCCGTAAAAATAAAAGCATTTTTTTCAGCCGCTTAACATTTCGTCATATTGCACTATATAGCCTGCGTTTTTATGGATTTTTTATACATATAGTCGTTTGCCATCTTAGCGGCTCAATGTCCGGACTTGTCGCCATACTTGTTGTAAAGCTGTGTGCAGAACTGCTCGATTTCCTGTTCAAGTTCCTCTGCGCTGTCTGCGTCAAGCATCATACTTCTAAGCTTGCTGTAAAGCAGTTCTCCGCCCTCTTTTTCTTTTGTTTCGGGAGGAGTAACGTAAGACGAGGTCTTTGTCCGCTCACTCGGCAGAAATGGCTTCGGCTTGTCAACGTTAGTGACATAATGCGGCGAGATCTGGTTTGATCTCAGGTCGTCAAGTGAGCTTTTTGCTTGCCTGCCGTATATCATCGCATAAAGACAGCCGCATTTATAAAGCGCCATTATCATCTGCGGTGACGGCGCTACGCCGAAAAGCGTGGCAAGCGAAACAGTGTAATCCTGCAGTTCCGCATATTGTTCGTAATCACCGAATCTCATAGTCAGACTGTCGCTTTTCGCTATCACCGCCGCTATAGCCTCGCTGACAGCGTTCGTGTATTTGTTTGTCGGACATATATCTATCGGACGGTAGTATTTCCTGCGGTATTCCGCCAGCATCCGTGCCATTTCCTGCGGACTTTTTCTGAAATCGTCAACAAAGCGTATCATCGAAACCTTGTCAAGCTCAAAGTTCTTTTCAAACATATCCGTGACCCTCATATAGTCCGACCCGTGCAGACAAAGCTCCGATATAACCGGCCTTTCGATTTTCGGTATAAGGTCGGTCAGCTGTGCAGGCACGACAACATAGGCAAAATCGAACGAATTTATATACAGCAAGTCACGCACCGAGGTCATACGAAGTATTATCTTCGACATATCGCTTGCAGGCGGTATCATAATAAAGCTGTCTGTGGTCATTTCGATATAGCTTACCCCGAACTCGTGCAGTGCGTCCGTATAAGCCTTTATTGCCTCAGGCTTCACATCGCTTACAAACGATGAATCACACAAGCTGTTATCAATAATAGAAACCTTCATTCCTATATGCCTACCTTTCAAAAATAAACCGCATATCATTTTCATAATATTTTATCACAAAACGAAAAAAATTTCAATACCGACCGCCGCCTCTTGACATAATCACGTTAATATGGTACGATAATATGATAAAAAATGAAAGGGGTAACTACTTTGCTGGAATTTCAGGACGTAAAATGGCAGCTTCCAAGCGGAGAACCTATTATAAAAGGCATAACCTGTAAGCTTGACAGCAGGCTTACGGTAATTACAGGGCCAAACGGAGGCGGCAAGACCTCCCTTGCAAAGCTCATCGCAGGTGTGGAAAAATGCACATCTGGCAAGATTCTCCTTGACGGTACGGATATAACGGATATGGACATCACAGGCAGAGCGAAGCTGGGCATTGCCTACGCTTTTCAACAGCCGGTACGCTTCAAGGGTCTTACGGTAAGAGATCTTCTTGAGCTTTCCGCAGGAGAAAAGCTGGGTCACAACGAGCTTTGTGCGCTTCTCGGCAAGGTCGGTCTGTGTGCGGAGGAATATATCGACAGAGAGATGAGCGGCGCTTTATCGGGCGGCGAAGCAAAGCGTATAGAGATTGCGACCGTACTTGCAAGAAACGTCAAGCTGTCGGTATTTGACGAACCGGAGGCAGGAATAGATCTCTGGAGCTTCTCAAGACTTGTGGAAACGTTTGAAGAAATACGCAACGGCACCACAGGCTCGCTCGTTATAATATCACATCAGGAGCGTATTCTTTCGATTGCCGATGAAATAATAGTAGTCGCAGACGGCACAATACGCACGGCAGGACCCCGTGAGGAAGTCCTTCCGAAACTGCTCGGCGGAGAATACGCCTGCAGATGTCCCCAGAGAAACGGAGGCGGTTGTCAGTGAGCAATATAATGGACGTAAATTTCAACGGCACAACAGCCGAAATGCTGAAGATCATTTCCGATTATGATGAAGTTACCGGCTTCAACGGCGCATACAATATCCGTGAGGACAGCAAGTGCGCCGGCAGAAGATCGTCGGAGAATATCACTATCGAATCAAAAGAGGACAAGCCGGGTATAAATATCCGTGTAAAGCCATTTACTGTTGGCGAAACGGTATTCATTCCCGCCTGCGTTACCCACAGTGATGTTGACGACCTTGTTTATAACGATTTCTACATCGGAGAGGGCGCTGACGTTGTTGTAGTAGCAGGATGCGGCGTGCATAATGACGGCGAGGAGCAGGCTCGTCACAACGGCATTCACCGCTTCTTCCTTGAAAAAGGCGCAAGAGTGCTTTATAAGGAAAAGCATATCGGAACAGGCAAAGGCACAGGACTAAGAAAGATCGACCCCGTCACAGACTGCGTTCTTGACGAGGATTCATATCTTGAGATGGATACGATACAGCTCAGAGGTGTCGACAGAACAACAAGAAGCACTTCCGCCGTACTCGGCAAGGGTGCAAAGATAGTTGTCCGTGAGCGTATAATGACCGACGGTGACGAGGAGGCCGTAACTAAGTTCCGTGTCGAGCTTAACGGCGAGGACAGCGGCGCAGACCTTGTTTCACGTTCTGTTGCAAGAGGAAATTCCCATCAGGCATTTTACTCCGTAGTCGAGGGCAACAACCGTTGCACAGGCCATTCCGCCTGTGATGCGATACTTGCGGATAACGGCAAGGTCGATGCACAGCCGGCTCTCAATGTGGCTAATGTTGATGCCGCACTTATTCACGAGGCGGCTATCGGCAAGATAGCAGGCGAACAGATATTAAAGCTCTGCTCGCTGGGTCTTACAAGAGAAGAAGCCGAAGAGAAAATAATCGAGGGCTTCCTGAAATAACCACGATATACAAAACCACCGTTGCATAACCGCAACGGTGGTTTTTCATCTCTTATACGTTTTTGAAAATCAACCTTTTCGTCTGCGGAACACTCATCAATACAACCGCTCCGATAACAGTAAACACTATCTCCGGCAGCATATACGCCCCGTTATAAAGCAGGCTGTAAAGACAAGGCTCGTTTACGGTAAAGCCGTTCCACAGCTCCCCGAATGAGCCGAATATCAGCACTCCGCTTATATAATGGCACACAAGACGCAGACCCATAGCCATAACGCTTCCGCCTATCACTCTGGGCATTCCGTATTTTCTGAAAATTCCCGCAAGCCCCAGCACTGTAAATGCAAAAATATAGTCGATGAATATGCACGCCACAAGCGCCACAGGAGTAAGCCCCCAGCCGAATAGCCCGTCCGCACAGCCCTGAATGAACTGTATCAGAGCAAATACAAACGATGCCGCAAGACCGTTTGCCGCACCTCTTTTGATGCTGAAGACAATTATCGGGAGCATCGACAGCAGCGTGATCGATCCGCCCCACGGCAGATGAACGATCTTGACAAAGCTAAGCACGGTCGCAAGCGCAACCATCACCGCTCCCTCAACAAGTGTAAGTACCTTTTCGTTTTTCATTTGAAAAACCTCCGTTAAATTAATTTAACCGAATACCTGCTTTAACGTAAAAATTCCCCGATTGGATACAGTCGGGGATAATACAAGCTATAGAAATATCGTGAAATTCCTACGGCGGCATTATCCGCATCAGGTCAAGGGTCGAAGTCGAACTTCCTCTCAGCAAAAAGCTCCCCTATTCAGTCTTTTAAGGCAATACCGCACAAAGATTGTGTGCATATTGTGAAGTCAGATTTTTCGTCAGATTGTACAATGAGGACACAGCAAGGCTGACGCCTTGCAAGGACGAATTGTGCAAGATGACGGAAAATATGCAAGCAAGATGCACACAAAATACAAAATATGGTCTTTGTGCGGTATTGCCTTAATATTGTACCACCGATTTTCAAAAAAGTCAAGCGTCATCCTGCCACGTTTTTTCAAGGTACTTCACAGGCACGTTTTCCATCAACCATACGCCGTTTTCAGACAGATAAAACACATATCCGTCCCTTGCCATCTCTCCGCTCTTTACACGGTATATGAACGGCTTGCCGTGCCGCATACCAACCTGCGTTGCGGTTTCGGCATCTCTTGACAGATGAACGTAAAGCCTTGTTTTGCGGATGATTCCACCTCTGTCGATAGATTCGACAAATCTTGTCGCAGTGCCGTGATAAAGATATTCCGGCGGCACAGCAGCCTTCAGCCCTACGTCAACATTTACCGAATGACCCTGATTCGCTCTGATACGGCTTTTATCCTCGTTGAACGAATATCTCTGCTTGCTGTCGTTTTTTACGATTTCGCACAACCGCTCAAAGCTCACCGGCTCCATATTTTCGCTTATACATTTCAGAAGCATATCAACGTCCGCCCAGCCCTGTTTGTCAAGTACAAGTCCTGCAATTTCGGGCTTATGCCTTAAGAGCAGTGCCATATATCTGCTGATTTCTGTATCTGTCATGATTCCGCCTCCGTTTAAGTTGTTACTATAATTATACCATACAATCAAGTCGGTGTAAACCGACATGGCGGTACGCCGTATTTTGCCGTCAGACAAAAGATTTATGGTAAAACGTTCTCGGACTGTTGCGTGAGCAACACCGCCTAAAACTGCTTCCGTACCGACAAGGCATTAATATTTTCGTGAGTATACCGGTACAACTGCACTGACATTAACCCTTCAAAAACCGCACTATCCCTCAAAAATCGCCACCACACTTGCCTCCCTTGTCAAAGGGAGGTGGCTTGACGGCAAGACACAAGCCTTGATATTGTTGCTTTCTGTTTGTGACACGTCCGCCTTTTTTATCCACCAAATCTTTCTGCCGTCAAGACGGAGGGATTGCTCCCCATCCGCACCATCAATGAGATTTTCCGCACTATCCCTCAAAAATCGCCACCACCCTTGCCTTTTAATGAACGCTCTGTTGATTTCGCACTATCCCTTGCTTTGCACCATCACCCTTGCCTCCCCTCGAAAAAGGGGAGGTGGCACGGCTGATATAATTTTTTGGCTTGCTGTACAGTATTCAGATAGTCCTGCCTTTACAATTCTGAAACTATTCCGAGCCGTGACGGTGGGGATTGCTCCCCATCCGCACCATCATTGAGATTTTCCTCACTACCCCTCAAAAATCGCCACCACCCTTGCCTTTAAATGAACGCTTCGGAAGTGCTATCTCTCAAAAAAGAACTATCGGTAGCTTATTATCATATTCAGAACTGAACGATATAGCAGAAGCATATCAGCCAAAATATTTAATCATTTCTTCCTGTCAAGAAAAGCAAAACGGCCGGCATCTGCCGACCGTTCCTTTATATTCCGTTATAATTACTTGCTTATAACTACATTAAGACCCTCTGCGCTTTCAACTGTGAAGTGCTTGTCTGTAGCTGTATGTGTAACAGTGATCGTATCGCCGTTTCTCTCAGCCATAACAGTAAGCTCAAGCTTAGCGTCCTTATCGTAGATCTTGCACTGAGTGTTCTTGCCGTCCTCAAGCTGATAGATAACAAGCTTAGCACCTTCTACATAGTCATATGCGAAGTTACGCTCAAAGTTACCGTAAGCGATTATGCTGTTGGGCTTAGCATACATACCCATTGAGAAGTAGTCGTACTTCTTGTCGTACCAGTTACCGCCCTCAAGAACTTCTCCTGTCTGAATATCGGTCCACTTGCCGCGAGGCAGATAGAACTGAGCAGTACCCTCCTCGTTGAATACGGGAGCGATAAGCAGGTTATCACCGAACATATACTGTCTGTCAAGAGGTAAGCAGGCAGGATCGTCGCTGTATTCCATAACCATAGCTCTCATCATGGGAACGCCCTTTTCGTGAGCCTTTACTGCGTTAGCGAACAGATACGGCATAAGGCGACCCTTGAGCTTTGTGAAGTGACGCAGAACGTCGCACGCTTCTTCGTCAAAGTTCCACGGTACTCTGTATGAGCTGTTGCCGTGAAGTCTTGAGTGTGAAGACATAAGGCCGAATGCAGACCATCTCTTGTATAAGTCGGGTGAGCCTGTAGCCTCAAAGCCCGAAATATCGTGGCTGAAGTAGCCAAAGCCTGATAAGCAGAGTGAAAGTCCTCCACGGAGCGTTTCAGCCATTGATTCGTACTGGCTGAAGCAGTCGCCGCCCCAGTGTACAGGGAACTGCTGACCGCCGACCGTAGCAGAACGTGCGAACAGACAAGCCTTATCCTTGCCGTAGAATTCCTCAAGCACCTCAAATACGCACTTGTTGTAGAGATATGTGTAGTAGTTGTGCATTCTGTAAGGATCGGAGCCGTCGCTGTATACAACATCGGCTGTGGGTATTCTCTCACCGAAGTCCGTCTTGAATGCGTCAACGCCCATCTCGCACAGTGTTCTCAGCTTTGCCTTGTACCACTTGCAAGCTTCAGGATTCGTAAAGTCAACGATAGCCATACCGGGCTGCCACATATCGCACTGGAATACGCCGCCGTCCGTCTTCTTGATGAAGTAGCCGTTCTTTACGCCCTCGTCAAATAAGGATGACTGCTGAGCGATATAGGGGTTTATCCATACGCAGATTTCAATTTTCTTTTCCTTAAGACGTGCGAGCATAGCCTTAGGATCGGGGAACATTCTCTTATCCCAGGTGAAGTCGCACCAGTTGAATTCCTTCATCCAGAAGCAGTCGAAGTGGAATACCTCCAGAGGAATATCACGTCTTGCCATTTCGTCTATGAAGAACGAAACTGTTTCCTCATCATAGTTTGTGGTGAATGATGTTGTCAGCCACAGACCGAATGTATATGCAGGAGGAAGTGCAGGCTTACCTGTCAGCGTTGTGTAAACGCCGAGTACGTCTGCTATTGTCTTACCGCCCATTACGAAGTATTCCATTCTCTCGCCCTGAACGGAGAAAGCAACCTTTGAAACCGTTTCGCTTGCTACTTCAAACGTAACGTTCTCGGGGTGATTTACAAATACACCGTAGTTTCTTGATGATACATAGAAGGGGATTGACTTGTATGTCTGCTCAGAGCAGGTACCGCCGTCGTTGTTCCATACTTCTACCGTCTGACCGTTCTTTACGAATGTAGAGAACTTCTCGCCGAAGCCGTAGATGTTCTCGCCTACGGAGATGTTGAGCATCTCTCTTATTCTTGCAGGCTCGTCTGTAGATGCGTGTGCGTAGAAACGCTCCGCCTTTGTGCCTTCCATACGGTAGTCTGTGAGCCAGGGCTGTTCTTCGATATAAGAAGTTGTTCTCCAGCCTTCCTTTGTGAGCAGCTTTCCGTCATAGAAGTATTTTATATCCCATGCTCCGCCTGCCTTGCCGATTCTTACCGAGGTCTTGTTCGAAACAAGCTCCCAGTACTCGTCCTTCTCGTTTATAACAGGCTTGAAGTTTGCATCCTCATATAATGTGAAGTCCGGACCCTTCTTTACAGCACCCTTGTAATGCTCGATCGTAACCTTGATTGAATCGGCGAGCGTAGATGTAAAGGTGATCTCAAGAACAGGACCGCCAAGCGTCATTCCTCTGTTACCGATCCACTGGTTAGTGGCATATACGGTTATCAAGTTGTCTGTAGCCTTTACCTCATAGATCTGAGTTGCATAGTTTACGTCGTAGCCCGACTTGTTCATCCAGAAACCGTCTGAATACTTCATAGATTATACCTTTCCTTTCAAAACGGCGGTCACACTTCCGCCAAAATTTACTTTCCATACGGGTATTCCCCCGCTGCTTCTCGCTAAACGACCCTTTGCTCACGGCGCTTTTCACACCGCTCCGCCCCACAAACAGCCATTGCATTATTTGTAACTTGCTATGTTTTTCCGCAACCCGTCACAGCCTTCACAGTTCATCGCAACCTGTCACAGCCTGCTTTGATTTATCACAGCTTATCATAACTTATCACAATCCGCAACGTTTTATCGCCGTTCGTGTAATCGTTTACCCGTTGCTTATTCTAACATATAAATTTACAAAAATCAAGGGGTTTTCAAAAAAATTTTTGAAATTATCAAAAGCCGCCGTTCTGACCCTCCCAAACCGCATAATAAAGCACTTTTTATCATATACAAAGCCCACCGCCACAGGAAATCCCGTAGCGGTGGGCTGTGATATTTAAAACTTACTCAACCGTTTTAACCTTAACGCTTGCATACTCACTGAACTCAGTCGTACTTCCGACCGTTCTTGCAGATTTGATGCGGAACGTATATGCCGTACCCTTCGCAAGCCCCTTCACAGTAAACGTAAGTGTAGTGTTGTTCTTGGTAGTCGCAAGCACCGTCCACTTACCACCCTTGTACTGCTCGATAACATAAGCTGTAGCCTTGTCATTCTTGCTCCAGTCAAGCTTTACCGCACTTGCAGAAACCGCAGAACCTGTGAACTTTGCAACATTCGGTATCCTCGTCTTGCCTGCGATTCTCACATAATCGCTGTAAGCTGTAACACCGCCGCTTGTCTTATACGCCCTTACTCTGAACGAGTATGTGGTATCATTCTTAAGTCCCTTAACCGTGAACTTAAGAGTTGTGTTGTTTTTCGTAGTAGCGATTACCGTCCACTTACCGCCCTTGTACTGCTCGATAGAATAGCCGGTAGCCTTGTCATTCTTAGCCCATTCGAGAGTTATCCACGTTCCTGTAGTTGATGTGACCTTGGCGTTCTTCACCGTACCTAAAAGCGTTGACGCTTTGACAGTCACATAGTCGCTGTAATTCGTCTTGCCGCCGTCATTCTTATACGCTTTTACACGGAATGAATACGGAGTGCATTCCGCAAGCCCCTTGACCGTGAAGGTCAATGTCGTGTTATTTTTCGTAACAGCAAGTTGCGTCCACTTACCGCCCTTATACTGCTCGATTATATAGCCCGTAGCACCTGCATTTCTTGCCCAGTCCAGCTTTACCGCCGTAGCCGTAACGCCCTGCGCCTTCAGCCCCGTAACACCTGCGAGCTTAGTCTTTACCGCAAGTCTTGTGTAGTCGCTGTAGGCCGTTCCCGCAAAGGCTCTTATCCTCAGGCTGTAGGTCGAATTGCCCTTGAGAGAACCTACAGTACAGCTTGTAACACTGCTGTCGGAAGTCCTGAACACCTCGTTCCACTTTCCGCCCGTGTACAGTTCGACCGCATATCCGTCCGCACCGGAAACCTTATCCCATTTCAGCGTAGCAGAACCGCTCGTAACCTTATCTGCGTCAAAACCAGTCACAGCGTCAACCGTTGTAACCGCAACCGGTTCACAGATAAAGCCGTTGTCATTTGCGTATTTTTCGCCCGCACTGTTCTTATAGCAGTATACCTTGAAACCGGCGATCTTCGTATAACTCTCATTATATCCGAAAGCATGACTGTCTATGGCTGTAACGCTCTCAGGTATCTTTACGCTAAGCAGAGCCGTGCAGCCACAAAACGCATCTTCGCCGATGGTTGTAACGCCCTCCGGTATGGTTACGTCAGTAAGCGTTTTACAGCCGTAAAAAGCACTCTCGTCGATTACCGTCACACTTTTCGGTATTATCACTTTTGTGAGCGCTTCACAACCCATAAACGAACATCTGCCTATGCTCGCAACGCTGTCCGGTATGCTTATATCCGTAAGCCCTTTACAGAATCTGAAAGTATAACTGTTTATCTTATCAAGATTCTTCGGCAGCTTGACGCTTGTCAGATCACTGCACCAATAGAATGCGTCATCTCCGATGCTTGTAACGCTGTCCGCTATCGTTATATTCTTCAGCAAATGACAGCTTGCAAATGCACTCTTACCTATGCTCGTAACACCGTCTGATATTGTCACGTTTAAAAGCCCGGTACAATTGCTGAATGCGTCTTCCCCGACAGTTTTCACATTTCCGGGTATAGTGACATCGTTCAGCTTTTTACATAAGCTGAACGCACCAAGTCCGATGCTTGTTATGTTTTCCGGAATAGTCAGGCTTTCGAGAGAACTGCAGCAGAGAAAAGCTCTCATTTCGATTGTTTTAATACCCTTCGGTATATGTACGCTCTTAAGCGAACTACAGCTTCTGAATGCGTATTCTCCCAAATATGTAACTGTGTCCGGTATTTTTACGTTCACGATAGCGTCACAATCCGAAAACGCCCAATCTCCTATGCTCGTCACGCTGTCCGGTATGGTTACATCGGTGAGCGTTGTACAGCTTGCAAATGCCATTCTTCCTATACCGGTCACCTTTTTTCCGTCAATTTCAGACGGTATCACCAACGTACTTGCACTGCCCTTATATTTTGTTATTTCGGCTGTATCGCCCGAAACGCTGTACTCAAAATCTCCGTACACCTCTGCCCCTGCATTGACAGCAACGCTCTCCCGTATAACAGGAAGCACATCTCCGAACGGCGTAGCGAAAACGCCGACCGCCATTGCCGCCGCCACAAATCCGCTTGCTAATTTTCTGTATTTCATATCAAAACCCTCCTTGAATTGTAAAAGTAACGAAAGTTGCCGCACCCTGCACTACACTTTCCCTATTAATTATATTATAACTCTTTCGGCAAAGTTACAATACCCAAAAGGGTAAAAATTGACCCACCGCCACAGAAAATCCCGTAGCGGTGGGTATAATCGAGTGCATTATAGTATAAGTACAGTATTGATATTTAAAACTTACTCAGCCGTTTTAACCTTAACGCTTGCATACTCACTGAACTCGGTCGTACTTCCCGTCTTTCTGAACGACTTTATTCTGAAAGAATAAGTAGTACCCTTTGCAAGTCCCTTCACAGTAAACGTAAGCGTGGTGTTGTTCTTGGTGGTAGCAAGCACCGTCCACTTTCCGCCCTTATACTGCTCGATAACGTAGCCCGTAGCCTTGTCATTCTTGCTCCAGTCGAGCTTTACCTCACTTGCAGAAACAGCAGAACCAGTAAACTTTGCCACATTCGGTATATCAGTTGTTCCGACTACTCTTACATAACTGCCGTAAGTTGTTGTATCTCCGACCGTTTTATACGCTTTTATTCTGAACGAATATGTGGTATCGTTTCTCAGTCCCTTAACCGTGAACTTGAGCGTGGTGTTGTTTTTGGTGACTGCAATTTCAGTCCACCGTCCGCCCTTATACTGTTCAAGGACATAACCCGTAGCACCGGCATTTCTGTCCCAGCCGAGCGTGATCCATGTACCCGTGGTCGATGTGACCTTGGCGTTCTTTACACCGCCTAAAAGCGTTGACGCTTTGACAGTCACATAGTCGCTGTAATTTGTCTTGCCGCCGTCATTCTTATACGCTTTTACACGGAATGAATACGGAGTGCATTCCGCAAGCCCCTTGACAGTAAAGGTGAGAGTGTAATTGTTTTTGGTAACTGCGATCTGCGTCCACTTACCGCCCTTATACTGCTCGATTATGTAGCCCGTAGCACCAGCATTTCTTGCCCAGTCCAGCTTTACCGCCGTAGCCGTACCGCCCTTCGCCTTCAGCCCTGCGACATTTGCGAGCTTAGTCTTTACCGCAAGTCTTGTGTAGTCGCTATAGACAGTGCCGTCATCGGTATCTTTGAATGCCCTTATCCTGAGCGAATAGATTGAATCCGCCTTGAGAGAACCTACAGTACAGCTTGTAACACTGCTGTCGGAAGTCCTGAATACCTCGTTCCACTTTCCGCCCGTGTACAGTTCGACCGCATATCCGTCCGCATCGGAAACCTTATCCCAGCCGAGTACCGCCGATGATTTTGTCTGCGAGCCGGAAGCAAAACCCGTAACCGCAGGAACTATAAGCTGTTCCTCATAATTATCCTTATAGCTGTAACCGCACACCGAGCATTCGTACAATGTATACCCTCTGTTGCTGTAGCTTGGTTCAACCACGGTTTCAACATATTTATGCCCAGTAGCCGCTATTTTTTCCTGTGCCACAATAACCGTCGAACAAACCGAGCAGTGCTTGCCCTCGGTATATCCGTCCGCAGTACACGTTGCCGCTACCGCTTTGTCGACAACCTCCGTATGACCCTTTGCCTCAATTACAGTAACATCGGTCTTTGCATCGCATCTTGAGCAATGCCTTGACTTCGAGCCATCATTAACGCAGTCGGCTTCTTCATCGACCGTCCACTGTTCAGAATAATCATGTCCGAGTGCATCAATCGTCTTAGTTTCCTCCGCTCCGCATACCGAGCAGCTGCGTATCATTTCACCGCCCTCAGTGCAGGTGGGCTTAACCGTGGTTTGCCATTTGCCAAATGTATGCTCACCCGGTGATTTTATGACATTCTGTGCAACCAGTACTGTTCCACATACCGAGCAATGCTTGCCCTCGGTATATCCGTCCGCAGTACACGTTGCCGCTACCGCCTTGTCGACAACCTCTGTATGACCCTTTGCTTCAATTACAGTAACATCTGTCTTTGCATCGCATCTTGAGCAATGCCTTGACTTCGAGCCGTCATTAACGCAGTCGGCTTCTTCATCGACCGTCCACTGATCAGAATAATCATGAACAATTATTGGCATTGCAACATTCGCTTTTAGTGAACAAGGAACAACAACATTTTGATTTTTGAAATCGATGCGGCTGATATGAATTTTGTTGTCTGCAACATTGATTGTTTGTTGTGACGTTCCATTAAGTATTAATTTAGAGCCATTAAAATATAATCCATGATTTTCATCGTCCGAAACAAAATAATCATTCAGATTTCCGCCTATTTCTACAGCGCCATAAAACAAACCAAACTTTCTATTTGACACAGGATAATAATCCACGCATGTATCAAAGTTACCTCTTATAACGATTTTATCTGAAACATTTTGCATATAAAATCCGCCACAATTACTATACGTTACGTTTCCGTCTGCACCGGTTTGCTTTTTAAAAGCAATATAATTTCCGTCAGTTATTACATATCCACCATCTACGCTTATTTTCCCATAATTATACAAATTATTCTTGACTATTAAATCTCCACCATTTAAATTTAAATCTCCGTAAACCGTTAAATTGCCATCCACATTCAAATTATTGCCATTTAATCTTCCGCTATATGCTAGATTTCCTTTAATAAAAGTTTCGCTACATATCGTGCCATAAATATCACATTCAATAGTAATATCCCGGTGCTGTGAATCAACAAATTCAATTTCTTGAAAACATATATATCCGTCTACCGCTTTTATCTCTTGAGAATTTTTACCGTCAAAAATAAATTTTGTACCTTTTGAAGATAATCCGTAATATTTACCACCATCATTATAATAATCAGTCAAATTGCCAGAAACAGTTATCACGCCACATTTTAGCACACTTTTACTATTATTACTATCGCAATCATTATTTGTATTAAAATCACCGTGTACTGACATTTTATCAGACGGATCCGTCATAGAAAGATATCCACCCATATTAAAAGTAACAGAACCATCACTATGTAAGTTTTGTTTACAAGCATAATAATCGCCGTTTACAGTTACATAGCCACCACCAAATAAAATGCCACCATAATTATATAGATTTTTGCCAACAATCAAATCTCCACTATCTAATGTTAATTTGTCATTTATCACCATATCGTCAGAAACATGTAATTTATTTGCATTTAAACTTCCGCTAAAATTGAAATTACCGCTTATATATGTATCACATTTTAAATTTCCGCTGATTCTGCAATTGACTTCAATTTTACGATTTGCTGAATTGACAAATTCCAAATCACCAAACTGTATAAATCCGTCTGAAGCTTCTATTTTTTGGTTTCCTTTGCCGCTAAATACAAATTTAGTTCCGCTGGAACTCAATCCATTATTTGCATCACCTGCATATAAATCAGATAAATTGCCCTTTACCTCTATGACACCGTATCGTAATGGATGTGGATCACTGCTATAAACAGGGCGATAATTACTGCAACTGACAAAATCACCATTTACTACCACTTTATCTGATGGACTATTCATATATAGGTTACCACCGTTTTTATAAGTAATAGTACCGTCACTGTGTTCTACTGCAGTATATGCCCTATAATTTTCTCCTATAGCAACAAATGAGCCGCCAAGAGATACACTACCATTATTTACTAGATTGTTTTTAACATATAAATCCCCGCCATTGAGAGATAAATTACCTGTTACAGTTAAATCTCCACTTACATTCAAGTTGTATCCATGCATTCTCACACTTGAAATTTTCAAACTGCTTTTTATAGTTGTATCGCTTAAAATATCGCCACTAATTTTACAGTTAATTACAATTTCACGATTATCGGAGTTGTTAAAAACAAGCTCCTGAAATATAATTGAACCATCATCAGCGTCTATTGTTTGCGTGCCCTCCCCATTGAAAATAAACTTTGTTCCTAATGATTTTAAGCCATTATAATTTTCATCTTTGTTATAGTAATCATGAATATTTCCGCGAATTTCTATACTACCTTTACACAATTTTGAAAAATCTCCATAACTATTAGTAAAATAATAGTTATGGCACGTATTAAAATCATTGCAAATAATAACCTTATCGTTACCATTATTCATCAAGAGATAACCGCCCGTGGCGTATGTAACCGTTCCGTCTGTGTGATAATTAGCATTAAAGGCATTAAAACTGCCTTTAACGATTAATGACCCTCCACTAATCGTTATATTGCCTCCATTCAGAAACAAATCACCGTTTATGGTAAGAGTGTGTCCGTTAAGGTCTATTGTGCCGTTGCTGTGATAAAGATTGTTTGAAATAGTAAGATCATTATCTAGCGTATAGTTCTCATCCGGCAGTCCGCATGCCTGTATACTGAGTTTTTCAATTTCTTCATCGTTTTGTTTTATTTCTTCATCACTCGGCAAAATGTATAAATCTGTTACCGTGAAGTAGCTACTGATGTCGCTTGTGTATTTAGAATTGATAAATGCATTATATGCCGACTTCTGAAGAGAAGAAAAGCTAGCATAAGTATCAACCTTAAATGAACTCATATTACTTTTGAACACTTCATACTCTTTGTCCTTGCCGGAAGCCCATGCAAATAAAGCGCCGACCACACTGTCCTCGTATATCGATTTCATATATTTTTCGGAATATGTAACGCCTTTATACATAATATTTTCATATAAGCTGAATGCTGAGAAAAAGCTGTCTGCATCATCTGCCCTTGCAAGTGCCAATCTTACAAGATTTTCTATATCGTATAGTGCATCCATCTGATAATATGCCGTCAGCATATCCTCAGTGCCAAACAGAGCGTTAGCATACATTTTTCCTGCAGACTGAGCAAGAGTTATAGCAGCTCCCGTAAGACCCATTGCATTTACAATTTCTTTCTGCACTGCACCTAAAGCCATTTTCATAGCTTCTTCTGCTACGGTACTTCCAGCAAAAAGCGTTACCATATCGATTTTACTCATAGATCGATTACATAAATCACGCATGTTGAGCAGAGCCGCCTTAAGCGCCGAATTATCATCGTTGCATTTGTTGTACATATCCTGCATTACATTACCGTAACCGGTCATAAGGTCACATATAACCTGTGCTTGACTTAGTTTATACAGTAGATCATCAAGATTTTTAGCTTGTTCAACAAGATCCGAAAAGTTGCTGACAGTACTTAGATAGCCTTTTACTGTGCTTATTTCGGAAAGCACATCTTTGATTTCATCAGCTTCCGAAGGGTTAAGTTCCATATAAAGATTGTTATACTTTTCGTTATAATTCATAACAGCCTTTACAGTAGACACGTGACTTGCGTCTGACACGTCCTTAACCTTGCCTAAAAAATCCTTATCTTGGGTGCATTCAGAAAGCAGATCCATTAGTATACCGAGATAATATTTATACTCTTTGCTATTTGTAACCTGTGTAGCCCCATTCTTAAGATCAAATGTCGCAATCTTCCACGCTACCAAATCAGCCTGAAACAAGGTGTTCCTTCCAAGACTTTCAACATAATTTCTGTACGGTGAACGTGTCTTATTGACAAGTGTGCCATACGATGATGATTCCTTCATATAATCCATCATGAATTTTCTGCAATCATCAGAATATTCACTGTACCTGTCCGCACCCGCCGAAATAACGAACTGCAAAGCCGTCACCAGCAGTATAAGTACAGACAATATGCCTGCCGCCATTGCAAGCAGTCTGCCGCGACACTTTGTATTTACCGCACACTCGGTATTTACAGCATTGTCCGTTGTGAACAATTGTTGTTTCATATAACGCTCTCCTTTAGATAAAATTTAAACACAAAAAAGCACAGTCCGCCTCTCGCAGACTATGCCTTTATTACCATATTGAATTTTACCGAAAAATTTTGTGCATCACTTACAGAGGTGCTTTTAGAAAGTCCTCCTATACATAAATTGTAATTTATCACTTTGTACATATTTTTCTCCGCAATCATTCACTATAAATGTTTTTATTGATTTTATTTAAGTATATCACCGTGTACAATATCTGTCAAGTATCAAATAACTATATCCGATTTTTCATCTCTTTCGAAAACCTCGGTTGCAGAGCCTTAATAGATACAATATTATTAATTCATAATATATACAAGCAATCTCAATCTGACACCAAAAATCTCCCACCTTCCCCTCAATTCTCAAATTCATCACAATTCATCAACCTGTGCATATTCTGTCTGTTCTGCCAAAACCCCTTGGTAATGCGGAAAAACGCAGTTTTTTATCGCAATCGAATCATCACCTTGATATTTCCATTCACGGAAATTATTATCAAAGCATATACTACTCTTGTATCAACCATAATATACCATAAATTTACATAATGAGGTGATTTTTAGTGTGTGGAATAGCAGGTTGGATAGATTGCCGCAGGCTGTGCGACAGCGCCGCAATAATGCGTAGAATGGCTCAGACAATGGTTCCGAGAGGTCCCGACAGCGGCGGCTTCTACACCGATGATAACTGTGCCCTCGCCCACCGCCGCCTTAGCGTCATAGACCCCGCCCGAAGTGCCCAGCCGATGACCCGTAAAACCGCCCTCGACAGCTACACTATCGTCTATAACGGCGAGCTTTACAACACCGCCGAAATCCGCTCTGAGCTTGAATCTACGGGCATTTCGTTCACCTCCTCCGGCGACACGGAGGTACTGCTCTGGGCATACATCACCTGGGGCGAAGCCTGCCTCGACAAGCTCAACGGAATATACGCCTTTGCCGTGTGGCAGGAAAAGGAAAAACAGCTCTTCCTAGCCCGTGACAGAATCGGCGTGAAGCCGCTGTTTTACTACGAATACGCAGGCGGCCTTATATTTGCGTCCGAGATAAAAACGCTCCTCGCCCACCCTATGATAGAGCCGGTGGTCGACCGTGACGGCATCGCTCAGATAATGCTCTTAGGCCCTGCGAGAAAGCCGGGAAGCGGCATCTTCAAAGGGATCAGGGAGCTTCGCCCTGCCGAGTGTGCCATGTACTGCCGATGCGGCCTCAGAAAGCGCACCTACTGGTCGCTCCACGCCCTGCCCCATAAGGAAACCGCCGAGGAGACCGAGCAGCACATAGCCTACCTTCTGACCGATGCCATAAAGCGCCAACTTGTCAGCGATGTTCCGCTTTGTACAATGCTTTCGGGCGGTCTTGACAGCAGTATCATAAGCGCCGTTGCCGCCCGTGAGTTTGAGCAAAGCGGCAGGCAGCTCACCACCTACTCAATCGACTATAAGGACAACGACAAGAACTTCCACAGCAGTAAATTCCAGCCCGATATGGACGCACCGTGGATACGGAAAATGTCAGCGTTCATCGGCTCTAAGCACATAAATGTCGAGGTCGATACGCCCGCTCTGACCGATGCTCTGGAGCTGTCGACCTATGCCCGTGACCTGCCCGGAATGGCAGACGTGGACAGCTCTCTGTACCTGTTCTGCAAGGCTATCAAGGGCAACTTCACCGTTGCTCTCAGCGGTGAGTGTGCCGATGAAATCTTCGGCGGCTATCCGTGGTATCACAACGAGGAAATTCTCTACAAACCGGGCTTCCCGTGGGCTTGCTCGACCGCATCCCGTGCGGGTCTGCTCTGCGAAGGGATACTGGGTGACATCGACCCGAATGATTATGTCAACTTCTGCTGTAACGAAACGCTGAAGAACACCGAATATCTCGACACCGACAGCCGCAAGGACAGACGTATGCGTGAGATGTTCATGCTGAACTTCTATTGGTTTATGCAATGCCTGCTTGACCGCAAGGACAGAATGAGTATGGCTCATGGGCTTGAGGTCAGGGTGCCGTTCTGCGACCACAGAATCGCCCGTTACGCTTTCAATATTCCGTGGGAGATAAAGGCGGCAGACGGCAGGGAGAAAGGCATTGTCCGCCGTGCGATGAAAGGCATACTACCCGACGATGTGCTTTGGCGCAAGAAATCGCCGTATCCCAAGACCCACAACCCGACCTATCTTGCCGAGGTTATCCGCAGGATGAGGGCGGTGCTTGCCGACAAGGATTGCCGCATTACCGAGATCGTCAGCCGTGAAAAGCTGTTACGGCTGTGCGACGATCCGACACTGTTTGAGGGCAATTGGTACGGTCAGCTTATGACCTCGCCGCAGATTTTTGCTTACCTCTTGCAGATAGAATATTGGCTCAGGCGGTATGATGTGAGGATTGACAGGCAATAAACAGAAAAACGGACATCGGTAAAATGCCGATGCCCGTTTTTATATTCAGTTTAACCGCTTACCTCTTCGTCCTTACCGTAAGCTCCTTGCTCCACGAACCGTACTGCTTAGTATTTCCGTAAGTCTTATACGCTCTTATCCTGAACTTGTAGCTTGTATTAGCCTTTAAGCTCTTTATCGTACAGCTTGTAGAAGTAGCCTTAGTACCCGTGTAAACAGTCACCCACTTACCGCCCTTGTACTGCTGTAACTGATAACCGCTTGCTGTCGTGCCCTTGTTCCACTTTAATGTAACAGAGGTGCTTGTCTTTGACGAACACTTGAATCCGCTTACTCCGTAAGGGTTGGTGTTTACCTTTACCTCACTGCTCCACGAGCCGTACTGCTTAGTATTTCCGTAGGTCTTGTACGCTCTTATTCTGAATCTGTAGCCGGCAGTGCCTGCCTTGAGATTCTTTACAGTGTAGCTTGTGTTGGTAGCCTTTGTTCCGGTATAAATAGTTACCCACTTGCCATCCTTATACTGCTGTAACTGGTAACCGCTCGCCGTAGTACCCTTGTTCCACTTTAATGTCACAGATGTACTCGACTTTGACGAACACTTGAATCCGCCAACGCCGTAAGGATTGGTATTTACCTTTACCTCACCGCTCCACGAGCCGTACTGCTTAGTATTTCCGTAAGTCTTGTACGCTCTTATCCTGAATCTGTAGCCTGCCGTGCCTGCCTTGAGCTTCTTTACTGTGTAGCTTGTGTTGGTAGCCTTAGTGCCGGTGTAGATAGTTACCCACTTACCGTCCTTGTACTGCTGTAACTGATAACCGCTTGCTGTTGTACCCTTGTTCCACTTTAATGTAACAGAGGTACTTGTCTTTGACGAACACTTGAATCCGCTTACTCCGTAAGGATTGGTATTTACAGTCAATACGGACGTATAATCGCTGTAAGCACCGTCCTTAACCGCTCTCATACGGAACTTGTATCCTGCTGTTCCTGCCGCTAATCCCTTGACGGTATATGAAGTTGTTGCATTACTTGTTATCTTTGCAACATTAGTCCACTTGCCACTCTTGTACTGCTCTATCTCGTAACCGCTTGCGTTTGCATTCTTGTTCCACTGTAAAGTTACATTGGTGCTGGTTAATGACTTAACCTTGAAGCCGGTAACATTGGCAAGCTTTTCAGCTTTAATAAGCTCATAGTCAAAACCGTTGTCTTTGGCATATTTTTCGCCGGCAGTGCCGGGATAGCAGTAGATTTTGAAGCCATCTAACTTTTTATTCTCGTTATTATCATAGTAATAGCCAAAAGCAAGATCTCCTATACTCGTCACACTGTCAGGAATGGTTACATTTTTAAGACTTGCGCAATTTTTAAAAGCGCCTCTGTCTATACTCGTCACACTATCCGATAGCGTTACATTCGTAAGGCTTATGCAACCGCTGAAAGTCGAGAATTCAATGCTCGTAACGCCATTGGGTATCGTTATGCTTGTTAAGTTTGTGCATCCACTAAAAGCTCGTCTGTCTATGTTTGTCACGCTGTCGGGTATCGTTATACTTGTTAAGTTCGTACACCCGTTAAAAGCCCCATCTTCTATATCTATCACACTATTAAGAATACTGTAACTTTTACCTTTTTGTCCAGCGGGATAACATTTTATAGTAGTTTTATCTTTATTGTACAGAACGCCATTTACAGAAGTATATCTTGAATTTTCAGCCGCAACATTTATTGCGGTAAGGTTCGTGCAACCGCCGAAAGCCCAATCGTTTATAATCATCACACTGTTCGGTATCGTTACACTTGTAAGACTTGCGCAACCGTCAAAAGCATATGAATATATCCACTTCACACCATCAAGTATCTTATAATTATTACCCTTTTTTTCTGCGGGATAACATATTAGTTCAGTTTTATCTTTATTGTACAGAACACCGTTCACAGAAACATAATTCTTATTTCCTGTTGCAACATTTATTGCTGTAAGACTTGTACAACCCAAGAAAGCATAATTGTCTATACTCGTCACGCTGTCCGGTATTGTTATGCTTGTAAGGTTTGCGCAACCGCTGAAAGCATCATAGCCTATCTCCGTCACACTGTTAGGTATCGTTATGCTTGTAAGGTTTGTGCAACCGCTGAAAGCCTCCCAGTCTATACTAGTCACACCATCAATTATAGTATAATTTTTATCTTTTTTTCCGGCAGGATAACATATTATAGTAGTTCTCTCCTTATTGTACAGAACGCCGTTCACAGAAACATAATTCTTATTGTCTGTTGCAACATTTATTGCTGTAAGACTTGTACAACCCAAGAAAACATAATCGCCTATACTCGTCACATTGTCAGGTATCGTTATACTCGTAAGACTTGTGCAACCGCTGAAAGCATAATCGTCTATACTCGTCACACTGTTCGGTATCACTAGACTGGTAAGACTTGTGCAACCGTCGAAAGTACTACCGCCTATAAACGTCACACTCTCAGGTATCGTTATACTTTTAAGGCTTGTGCAATTTTGGAAAGTGCTAATGAGTATACTCGTCACACTGTCCGGTATCTTTATGCTTGCAAGGCTTGTACAACCTTCGAAAACGCTACCGAAGAAATCACCTATCTCTGTCACGCTATCTGGTATTGTTATACTTGCAAGGCTTGTGCAACCATAGAAAGCACCATCACCTATACTCGTCACACCGTCAGGTAGTGTTATACTTGTAAGACTTGAACAATCATAGAAAGCCCAATCGCCTATACTCGTCACACCGTCAGGTAGCATTATACTTGCAAGGCTTGAGCAATCATAGAAAGCCCTATCGCCTATCCTCGTAACACTCTTTCCGTCAATCTTCTCCGGAATATCAACCTTTTCCACACTACCGCTATAACCGGTAATCTCCACAGTACCGTCATCACGCACGCTGTACTCAAAATTCCCATAAGTCTCCGCCCCTGCGCACACCGCACAGATTACAACCATCGCCGTAAAGGTCACAAGACCCAGCAACCACTTTTTCACTTTCATGTTATCCTCTCCTTATAACGAATCTTTCGGTACAATATGTACCGATGCGAACTATTAAGTCCGCTTACCTCTTCGTCTTAACCGTCAGCGTACTGCTCCACGAGCCATACTGCTTAGTATTTCCGTAGGTCTTATACGCCCTGATCCTGAACTTGTAGCTTGTGTTAGACTTCAGGCTCTTTATCGTACAGCTTGTAGAAGTAGCCTTAGTGCCAGTGTAAACAGTCACCCATTTACCTCCCTTGTACTGCTGTAACTGGTAACCGCTTGCGGTCGTACCCTTGTTCCAGCCGAGCGTTATTGAAGTCTTGGTTGTGGCTTTCACCTTGAATCCGCCAACGCCGTAAGGATTGGTGTTTACCTTTACCTCACTGCTCCATGAGCCATACTGCTTAGTATTTCCGTAGGTCTTGTACGCTCTTATTCTGAATCTGTAGCCGGCTGTGCCCGCCTTGAGATTCTTTACAGTGTAGCTTGTATCGGTAGCCTTAGTACCCGTATAAATAGTTACCCACTTGCCATCCTTGTACTGCTGTAACTGATAACCGCTTGCCGTAGTACCCTTGTTCCACTTCAATGTAACAGAGGTGCTTGTCTTTGACGAACACTTGAAGCCGCCTACGCCGTAAGGATTGGTGTTTACCTTAACTTCACTGCTCCACGAACCATACTGCTTAGCATTTCCGTAGGTCTTGTACGCTCTTATTCTGAATCTGTAGCCGGCAGTGCCTGCCTTGAGATTCTTTACAGTGTAGCTTGTGTTGGTAGCCTTAGTACCGGTATAAATAGTTACCCACTTACCGTCCTTGTACTGCTGTAACTGGTAGCCGCTTGCAGTCGTACCCTTGTTCCACTTTAATGTCACAGATGTACTTGTCTTTGACGAACACTTGAATCCGCCAACACCGTAAGGATTGGTGTTTACCTTTACTACCGATGAATAACCGCTGTAAACCTTATTCTTGCCCTCAGTCCTGTAGGCTCTTATCCTGAACTGATAACCGGCTGTTCCTGCCGCTAATCCCTTGACGGTATACGAAGTCGTTGCATTGCCTGTTATCTTTGCAACATTTACCCACTTACCGCTCTTGTACTGCTCAATTTCATATCCGCTTGCACTCGTGTTCTTGTTCCACTGCAATGTTACATTGGTGCTGAATATTGACTTAACCTTGAAGCCGGTAACGTTGGCAGGTTTTTCGGCTGTAATAAGTTCATAGTCAAAGCCATTGTCCTTTGCGTACTGTTCGCCGGCTGTACCACTGTAACAGTAGATTTTGAAATTGTCGATCTTTTGACCGTACATAAATCCTAAAGCATCGTTATAACTATATATTTTAGTCACACTTTTCGGTATAGTAACACTCTTTAACGAGTAGCAATATTCAAATGGCGAGCTATCTAAAGTTGTCGTTCCATCTTCATATATTACATTTTCAATTTGACAATTATAAAACGCATATCTGCTTGGACGAGCTGCTACAGCGTGCAATCCGAATTTGCTTAATGTCTTTGGCATTATCAGAGTTTGTAGTTTAAGACGTCCACCGAATGCGTATCCACCAAGATATTCAATTTTTCTTGGTATACTCGTTAATTCAATATTTTCACAATTGTCAAAACAACATTCACCTATGCTTTTTATCGAATCGGTAAAATTTATCGATGATATATTTCCGTTACCGTAAAAAGCCCAACCGCCAATATCAATAACACTGTCAGGAACATTATAACTTGTATTCTCAAGCTGACACGGATATTTTACCAACTTCGTTTTATCTTTGGTAAACAAAATACCGTTTTCAACCGTATAATAATTATTTCCCGTTTCTACAGAAACCTGTGTTATGTTATCATTATCTCTGAAAGCCAAATCATGAATATACTTGACAGATTTCGGTATAACATATTCGCCACATTTTCCGCCAGGATAATATATCAGTTCCGTTTTGTCTTTATTGTACAGTACACCATCGACCGAAGAATAATTTTTATTATTATCCGATACAGTAATATCAGAAATATAATTATACGTCCATATGAATATATTTTCATTTATATATGTAACTGTTTCTGGTATCGATATGTATTTCGGCGGCGTTGAGTCATAACAAAAGCTTCTACTGTCAATTGTTGTAACAGTTTTTCCATCTATTACGGATGGGATTTCACAATTTTCTCCTACCGTATAATTAGGATTACCCCAATTAGTAATACATACCGTGCCATCATCAAGCACGCTATACTGGAAATTCCCATAAGTCTCCGCACTTGCCACATCAGCTACACTTTCGCTGACAATAGGCAGGTTATCACACAGCGGTGTTGCAACGGCTGTCAGCATCATGACCGCCGACAATACCGCCGCACCTAATCTTTTTACACTTTTAATCATAATTTTCCTCCTTAATCGACTGTATACAGTTGCGAATAACGGCAATCTTCTTGCTTGATAATACCTTAAATTTTTCCCTCTTTCAACCTGTCAGGCAAAATCAACATTCATAACGACAAAAAATGCTCATAAATTCCGATTACTATACACTGTAACAGATAATATAAAAAGGCACAGCCCACCCGTGCAGACTATGCCTTTATTACCATATTGAATTTTACGCAGAGATATTGTGCAGAATTTACAGAGGTGCTATTATAGAGCCCCCCCCCGTTTACATAAATTGTAATTTATCATCTTGCACATATCTCTCACCATTTCATAATATCATCCGAATATTTATTCGCAGTTTATTTTCTACAGTATATCACTATTTCCGATTACTGTCAAGCATTATTCAGAAATTATCATAGTATGCACTTAAATATTCAAGCGGTCACAGCATATCACCGTGACCGCTTTATATTTATCGCTTTGTTTAATCCCGCCGTTCAACTGATCTTAGCTGTACTGAACCGTATTAAAGGCGGAATTTGAAACAGCACATTGCTGTTAGCTGTCGAGGGTTTTGGGGGTGTCTATTTTTTCGCCTAAGAACTTGGGAAGCTCCATACCTGCCTGATTGAACATTTCACCCATAGGCGGAATAGCTTTCATTATACCGCTGATAAAGTCGGCTGTGGCGGTCTTGCCGTTTTCGCCATTTGAGCCACCGTCCCAAACGGTTACCTTGTCTATCTTGATGTTCTTGATAGCTTCTACCTGTATCTTCATCAACTCTTCCATGTTGTTTGCAAGAATCAGCTTGATTGCGCTGTCTGCGTTTCCGCCTGCGGCATTTACAAGCTCTCTCATACCGTCAGCCTGCTTTACGAGTATCTCCTGAGCGCCTCGTGCCTGTGCTTCCATCTTTGCAAACAGAGCGTCAGCCTCACCCTTTGCGGTACGGCGTGCAACCTCTGCCTTTGCCTCTGCTTCAATCTCAGCCTGCTCCTTGGCAATCTTAGCCTTAACGATAACGTCTGCCTGCTGAGTTGCGGTTTCGAGGGCGGCACGGGTCTGTTCCGCCTGCTGCTGTGCTATGTAGGCTTCTTCCTTTGCCTTAGCTGCCTGAACAGCTTCTGCGGCTGTAGCAAGACGCATTGATTCTGCTTCCTTTTCACGTCTTAAAGCCTCAGACTGAGCGACCTCGATCTTGGACTCGTTCTCACCCTTGATAGCAAGAGCGTTTGCGGCAGCGACCTGTATACGTTGGTCACGCTGTGCGTTAGCCTGACCGATCTCACCGTCACGATCCTTTTCGGCAACGGATTTCTTCGCATCGTTGATAGCCTTTGCGGCAGCTTCCTTACCGAGTGCTTCGATATATCCCGACTCATCGTTAATATCTGTTACGTTAACGTTGATAAGACGTAAGCCTATCTTCTTAAGCTCTATCTCAACGTTGTTTGATACGGCAACAAGGAACTTGTCACGGTCGTTGTTTATCTCCTCGATCTCCATAGTAGCCACTACAAGACGTAACTGACCGAATATGATGTCCTTTGCAAGCTCCTGTATCTCGTTCATTCTCAGGCCGAGCAGACGCTCAGCGGCATTCTGCATTATACCCGGCTCTGTCGAAATACCTACTGTGAATCTTGAGGGTACATCAACACGGATATTCTGCTTTGAAAGTGCGTTCTTCAAATCTACATTGATAGATATGGGCGTTAAGTCCATAAACTGATACGACTGGATGATGGGCATAATGAATGCCGCACCGCCGTGTACGCACTTTGCGCTTCTTGCCTGACCGTTCTTGTCGCTTCCGACTTTACCGTAGATAACAAGTATCTTATCCGACGGACACTTACGGTATCTTGATAAGATACCCATCAATAATGCGAATACGATAACTACCGCAACGCATATTGCAATTAAAATTTCGGGCTGCATGAATATTTCCTCCTGTAACTTAGAAATTGCTTTATTGCTTATTTATCCTTTTCAACCGCCACGACATCGCCACGCACGTCTATTATCCGCACCTGCGTTCCCGTGGGGATTGCTTCCTGTTCATCGGTGACAGCCGAAAGCTCTATGAAACGCTCTCCCGCCGCTATTGTCACCTTTCCCTCTCCGCTTTCGTTTGCGGGAATCGGGATATATACCCTGCCCTTTTCACCGAGCAGTCTGCGCACGTCAAGGCTTCCGTCCTGAGTGAGCCTTCTTGTAAGCTGAAGCACCTTTGCAACTCCGAGCATTGCAAGGAATCCCAGCACAAGCGCAATTATTATAGCTATCGCAACGTGAAGTCCGAGCGAGGTACATATAATACCCGTCCAGCCGAATACGCACAGGAATGTCATAATTCCCTGCAATGTGAAAAGCTGCATTGTGCCGAAGTCCGCCGGATTCGAGCCGTCGCCGGTCGTCATATGGTCGCACCCTTCTATTGCGTGAGCCGTCATATCCGTCGGTATGTCCGCAGGAACATCGGCAGGCATATCGGGAACATCTCCAAGACCGTCTATTCCGCTCGTGTCACTGAACTCAACACCTTCTCCTCCGTGACCTATACCTATCATAAGCAGGATAGTCTGTATCACTATAATAAGCGTTGCGGGTATGGCTATGCAGTAAAAGACCTGCATTGTAATACCGAGCGAATTCCACCATTCAAACATATCTTCCACCCTTTCTTTTCATATAATACTGCTGCCAAAACATTTTTCACGGGCTATCCGTGAATGTCGGGTCTGTCACTTGTTGTAATAGCCCAACGTGAGAAGTATAAGAAAATTCTTGTCGGTCAGCATCCATTGCTCATTTACATATTTGAACTCGATAGTATACTCGAATTCTTTCGATTTGAACTCCTTGTCGCCTATAACGCTGTCTATATAATCCATCTGTGCATTGTAGTCATTCTTGAATTCCGAATTTATCTTTGAATCGGTCTTTTCGTTGAACTTCTCCATATCAAGAGCGGTAAAGGTTCCTGTGACACTGCCTGTTCTGGTTTCCTTGTCAGCCTTTTCGGTCAGATTATCATAGGTAACATAATTATCGAATATTGACGCTAAGGTAGCGGAATATCGTGAGAGCCATTTTGCGTCATAATCGGTGCCTGTATCGGTAAAATAAAGCTCCATACTCATTTTGGAGAAGCTGCGGCAATACTCCGCAAGACTGTCATAATCCTTGATTTTTGCAAGCGTGAATATCTTTTCAACGGTTTCCTTCGGAGAAAGCTGTACTGCGGAGGTTTCTCCCTTATCAGAACAGGCGGTCATCGCAACCGCTGTCGAAACCGCACAGAAAAGAGCCGCCGCCCTTAATAACGTTTTCTTTAATCTATATGAAAATTTCAATTTCAATATCCTTTCTGCCTATAGCAGACCTTGCTATGTAAATTTAATTTACCTTAATTATAGCACATTTGAACGAAATGTCAATATCAAACTTTGCAATTGTAAAAAATAAGCAGTTTGCACAATATAAGCCTATGTTTTTTGTGCAATACACAGAAAAGCGACATTATTTGCGCCTGAGTTCAAAAAATTTCGGCAAATGCACTTGATTTTTTTACGGCTATCTGCTAAACTATCAATATAAAAGGTAAATTAAATTTACAGAGGCTGTTTAAAGGTAATTATCCGTAACCGTCTGAACGATAAATACTTTATCAATGCGGAAGGAGTGAAAATATGAATTCTGAAGAACTGGGAAAACGAATTAAAGAAGCACGACTTGCCAAGAAGATGACACAATCAGAACTTGTCGGAACGTTCATTACAAGAAATATGCTCAGCCGTATCGAAAGCGGAAATGCCTGCCCGTCAGTGAAAACGCTTGAATATCTGGCAGGGCGGCTTGATCTGCCTGCAGGAAGTCTTATATCAGACGAGGTGCAGGGCGAGGAAGATCCCGACAGAAACGCACAACAGCTTATAACGGTAAAGCGGCTGTACAAGGACAGCGATTATTCCGCCTGCATAAAGGCGGCGGAAAAGCTCACCGGAAGCGAGTTTGAGGACGAGGGGCAAGCGATAACGGCGCGCTGTTGTATAGCTTTATCGGAAAAAGCAATGAACAGCGGAGATAAAGCGGCGGCAATAAAATATGCAAAGCAGGCGCTTGAGCTTGCCGACAAGGGCATTTACAAAAGCCGTGAAATAAGCGTTGACGCTACACTCAAACTTTCCGAAATTGCCGGAGAAAAGTAAAATGGATACTATCATAGAAATACTGTGTGATATACTTTTTGATGCAGGAATGGCGGCAAGCACAAGCCAAAGGTTGCCAAAACCTTTAAGAATAATCTGCTGTGTGCTGACATCACTTGCTTTTATCGTGATAATTGCTATACTGACTTTAGTTGCGATAATCTGTATACAGGATATGCCTGTAGTAAGCATACTGCTCGGCGCTCTTGATATAATTATGATATTTTTGCTTCTGAGCATATTCAAAAGAGCTTTCGGAACAGGAAAAGATAAAAAATGATTGACAAAGCTCTTTTTTTGGTGTATAATATTATCGTTGTGATGTCGGAAGACATCACAGGATATATGCAGACGTATCGAAGTGGTCATAACGGGGCTGACTCGAAATCAGTTTGCGGGCAACCGCACGTGAGTTCGAATCTCACCGTCTGCGCCATCAAGAGGCTATAAAAAAGATATAGCCCGTGAAAACCCTGATTTTATCGGGGTTTTCACCGTTTTATACGGCAAAATTTCAGCGACCGTTTTTGTAGATATAAATCGGTCGTTTTCCCTTTATATAAGGTTTTGAACTCTCACACAACCGAACACCCAATACGCAGGCAGATAGAAATCAAAAATCTATAAGTAAAACAACCTTTTTTGCAGCTAAAGCACACAATGAACTGAGGTGAAATACTGTGCAGCTTCTTTATGGCGTACCTGAAGATATTGAAAAATGGATGGACTTAATAACAGAGGTTCGATGGGATTTTCCGGGGCTTGAAACACAGGAAAAGCTAAATGAGCATAAAACCAGCGTCCTGAAATTTATGGATAAACGACAGGCTGTTTGTGTAAAAGAAGAAGCCGAAATTGCAGGAGTTATATTGTTTTCGAGGGAACACAACATGATCTGCTGTCTCGCAGTTGCACCCCGATACCGTCGCCGCGGTGTGGCTACAATGCTTATGGTTGAGGCGCTTGCCAATTTAGACAGGGCAAAAGAAATATCGGTTTCTACATTTCGGGCTGATGATGTAAAAGGAATTGCACCAAGAACATTGTATGAGAAATTCGGTTTTGTTGCAGATGAGCTTATAGAGGAATTCGATTACCCAAATCAAAAATTTGTCCTTTTCCCCGCCGGCGCAGAGCGAAAAGCCAGACAGATGTCTATTAACGGTATGGTTCGGGAAATCAGCCGTATTCTTGCGGACTGTGACCCTACAATATATTTGTACGGTTCGTCTGCATTGAATGATTTCAGATTGGGTTGGAGCGATATTGATATTTTAGTCCTGACGGAGAAGCAAATATCCGAGTCACAGGCAAATTTGCTTGTAAATCTCCGCCGGACTATGCTCGCAGATGAACCCGATAATCTTTATTACCGTTCTTTTGAGGGCGCTATGCTCACCAGAAGTGCCTTTCTCGCAAACGCTGATGACCGAGTGGTTTATTGGGGTACAAGCGGAGAGAGAATTACCGACAGGTATTTGCTAGATGGCTTTGGCAAAACAGAACTGATTGAGAGCAGCCTTCTTTTGTACGGGAAGGATATACGAAAAGAACTGAGATATCCGGATTTACATGAGTTGTATGCCGATGTAAATCGTCACTATAAGACTATAAGAAAGTACGCACAAAGCACCGGAAGAAATTTTTATTCTTTCGGTTGGCTGTTGGATATATCTCGTTGCATATACATACTTCGCACAGGCAAGATTATTTCTAAAACAAAAGCGGCAGAATGGGCGCTTCAAAACAATCTCTGCCCGGATGTGCACGCTCTAACAACCGCATTGAATGTCCGCAAATGCCCGTTAAAGTACCGATATGATAAAGATACATTCGACTATGCTGAAACACTTGGCGAGATTGTTCAGCGTTTTGCAGATGTGTTAGAAAAAGAATTGAAAGCAATTGAATAAGAAAAGGCGAAAAAATCTATTTTATAGTCCTCCCACAACAAAACCCTTGAAGGCTGAGGCTTTCAAGGGTTTTTATTTATGAGTATATTTATGGATAGCGAAAAGGCTCCGACAGTGCAAGTCGGAGCCTTTGCTGATATTTATTTTGCCGGCGGATGTCATTCTATAAGGCCGCTCTCCTTTAAGAGCAGTTCGACATCGGTGCCTTTGGCTTTTTTCATTACGACTTTAAGCAGCATCTTTTCCTTGAATGAGAGCTTTATATCCGTTATCGGCTTCTTGTCTATAGCGTAGTAGCAAGCACGCAGAAGCTCACGGACATCATATTTGCTTCCCCATACCTCAGGAACGCCACGGTCTATGTCAAGCAAGGTGTAGACAGATTCCATACCGGTACGCATAGAATACTCGGTAGTGAAAATTGTGTCACGGGGCGTTTCGGCAAACTGACCGATGAAAGCAAAATTTACTGCGCCGTCCGGAACTACCTTAGGTCTGTCGGATTCCTTTCTCGGCTGGAAAAATGCGTTTATATAAGGCATATAGCACGTTGTGGTGTTGCAGGAGTTTTTGGCAAGCGCATTGATTCTTTCTGTCGGTACACCGATGTGGTAGAGCCACTCACGGCAGATCTCCTCGCCTGTGCAATCACGCATGGCTTTCTTTACATAGTTGCCTTCCTTGTTTGTGTTAAGGGAATACAGCCACACAAGAACCATATTCTTATCCTGCGACTTGAACTGAGGCTGGCGGTTTATCGTCCACGAAAGATACCAGTTTTCCGTGCTGTCCTTTACGGTGACAATGCCGCCTGTTGTTACCTTGCCCATGCGTGGGTCACGCTTGCAGATATTCATAATATATCTGATTATCTCATCGTCCGAGGTCGCTACTGTGGCGCTCATCCAGTTAGTAGCGTCAACATCGCTGCAGAACTTGTCGGGGTTGCCGTATTCGCCGTTCTTCGCCTGTGCCGCAATAGCCTTCCACATATCCCACGATTCACCGAATCCGTTCTTTACACCGGATAAATCGGGGGCGTGGGTCTGATCGCCGTAGCAGGATGTGTCGGTACAGCAACCGTTTGTGATAAACACAAGGTCGTCCTCGATAAGATCTATCGTTTGCTGCTTTCCGTCCTTTATATAGACTATCTGCTTTGCAATCTTCCTGCCGCCGTCATCCTTGATGATGACATTCTTCACGTCCATTCCGTACTCGATGCGAACACCGTGAGCCTCAAGATATTTTACAAGCGGAAGTATCATACTCTCGTACTGATTGTACTTTGTGAAGCGCAGTGCGCTGAAGTCCGGAAGTCCGTCTATGTGATGAACGTAGCGGCAGAGATAACGCTTCATTTCAAGAGCGCTCGACCAGCGCTGGAAAGCGAACATTGTCTGCCAATAAAGCCAGAAATTCGTACTCCAGAAGCTGTCGGGGAGAACCTCCGAAATCTTCTTGTCCTCAAGATCCTTTTCGGGCGTTAAGAAGAGCTTTGAGAGTGCCATTGCCGATTCCTTGTCAAGCTCGAACTTCTTGTCTGTGTGTGCGTCCTTGCCGCAGTTTACCGTTGCACGACAGAGAGAATAGTTAGGGTCGTGCTTGTTGAGCCAATAGTATTCGTCAAGCACCGATACACCGGGCGTTTCGATAGAGGGAACGTCACGGAACGTATCCCACATTACCTCGAAATGATTATCCATTTCACGACCGCCACGCATATAGAAACCCTTTGTAATATCCTTGCGTCCGTCACAGCTTCCGCCCGCAAGCTCCAGTTTCTCAAGAAGGTGGATATGCTCGCCCTTCATCTGTCCGTCTCTTACAAGATAGAAGGCTGCCGTAAGTCCGGCAAGTCCCGTGCCAATGATATAAGCTGATTTTTTGTCGACATCCTTCGGCTTTTCGGGATGTGCGAATGCTTCATAAGTTCCTGCTGAGTAATACATAAAAACCTCCTGAAAATTTATTTTCTGTCCTTATTATATCCACATTTCCGACTTCTTTCAATAAACAAAAAAAGCGCCGTGCTAAAATCTTTAGCACAGCACTGTAAATTGTATAAATTTTTATCAAAACGGGCATTTTGATTAAAACGGCTCACAGCTTGAAACGATTCAACGCATCGGAAACGGAATCTTTTATAAGCAATGCGAGCTTATCTATTATCAGCCTCGGGTCGTCCTTCATATCGCCTTTTATCCAGTCAAGCATTATCCCTATGAACACATACGAATATATCCGCGCGATAAACTCCTTATCCTCATCACGCACGGTTATTCCTTTCGACTGCTCATCTATTACTCCCATTATCAGACCGTCTGTGAGCGGTTTCAGATATTTTTCCACCTGCTCACGATCGACACAGCGGTAGACATTCATAATGAACGGTTTGTTTGCAAGCACAGCCTCAAATATATTCAGAAAACCCTCCTGCCAGGTATCGTGGGTCTTCTTTTCTTCAAGCGCTTTTCTTGCGTCTTCAAGGCACGACCATTCCACAAGGTCGTAAATATCCTTAAAATGATAATAGAAGGTCATCCGGTTTATGCCGCAATCCTCGGTAATATCGTTTATAGTTATCTTGGTAAGCGGTTTTTTCAGAAGAAGATTTTTAAGCGACTGCTCGAGTGCCCTTTTAGTTACCTCAGACATTTTACCCTCCGGAGTATTACTTTCTGGCGCATTATACCGACAGTGAAATCTGTTCGTATCACGCAATTCTGTCTGATTATATTTTAGCACATTTTCATAAAATTTCAAGTAAAAGCTGGATTTCTGTTTTTAATACGTTGTTATTTATACTGCGTCTTGCGGTGCAGATACCGTTTTGTACGGATTGCACCGGATAAACCGAAACGGACAGCCGTGAAGCTGTCCGTAAATCTTATCTGTAATTTTTAACGCTTATCGTCCTTTGACTTTCTGTTGCTGATGACAGAGCCTGCAATAATTCCTCCTACAAGGACTGCCGCACCTGCTGTGCTTAATACTATCCAGCCGGGGAATGCGTTGCTTTCCGCTGTCTGCCCTGCAATAAGTCCGTTCTGTGCCATTTCTGCTCTTGCATTACTGCCGTTGTCAACGGGCGATTGAGCGGATGCATAAATGCTTACCGTGATTAATGTAGTTGCAAGTGCAGCTATTGTCGTGATTGTTTTTAATAGTTTTGTCATAATTTTCAGTCCTTTCATAGTTTTACGTTTCATTGATGTAATGTAAGGTGTATTTTCTTTCCTGATTTTAGTATATCACATAAAAACTGCAAGTCAATATTTATGACAAAACTGTAACTATTTTGTTACCGGTTTGTAACCTTTTTCGGCCGTTCGACAGGTGCATCAACTGCCGCACATTTACCTGCGGACAAATGAGGGCTTTCATTATACAGAAAAGCGGCTGACAGCCCAAAAAAGCATCAGCCACATAACAGATATAATTGTATAACCCGTATATACATTATTAATCAAGCAATACAGTTAAGTCATAACCGAAGCATATCAGACACACCGCTATATACAGAATCGGATTTGAAATAATGACAATTAACCGTTCTAAACCTGTTCTGCACTTTCGCAGAAAATAAAATGTTGATAAAATAACGAACAAGAAAATAGCACACCATGCATAATAGATAGAATCCAACAGTTCGTTCAGAAGACAAGCAATAAAGATAAAAACTAAAGAAATCGCCGGCACGATAGCCCTGTCTTTAAGATAAAAGCTTGTATCGGTTTTGGTGATCAGAGTAATTACTATCGGAAGAAATCCGCCAAGTAAAGCGCTGAACAAACAGCCGAGCCTTAAAGCGTTTAATTCTTTGCCAATAGAAAAAATGACAAAAGAAGTTCCGAATATCAGACATATTAATATCGGGAAAAACAAAGAACCGATAATCTTTCTGCTTGTAAAATTATGCTTTATAAAACCTCCGATACCGAAACACTACAGTTTAGTTTTTTTGCAGACTAATCTTGTTAATTTTGCCAGAGCGAAAGACGGCAATTGTACAACAAGCATTTCTAATACTATAATTACCGCATCGGTATAAACAT